>Ga0172371_10000622_pt1 | contig 55622 bp, 58 predicted proteins | sample Lak12m_FD_114543 | JGI IMG/M metagenome (GOLD analysis project Ga0172371, IMG submission 114543) | Freshwater microbial communities from Kabuno Bay, South-Kivu, Congo - kab_022012_12m | ecosystem: Environmental > Aquatic > Freshwater > Lake | place: Democratic Republic of the Congo: South-Kivu... | reverse complement strand
TCTGGTATTCGGTCATCGCTTCCTCCTTAAGTTGGCTTCTTGGTCGAAACCAATCTATCGGAATAGCGATGGCCGTTTCTAACTGACGGCGCTAGAATTTACAGCAGTATAGGGACTCAACCAGATTGAAAGATATCAGGGCGGAAAAAGGGCTGACTCAGATGAAAATCAGCAAAGTCCTGGGCTATTCCAACGCCGCCTATGTTTCAGACGTTGAGCGAGGCAAGTTCATTCCCCAGCCCGAAAAACTGACCAAGTATGCCAAAGCCCTTGGAATGACTCAAGCCGAAATGGATGACCTGGTTGTTGATGCAAAAATGGAAGATATCGGCCTCTCTGACCCCGGCTTCACCATCATGTTCAAGGAAGTGCCGAACATGACAGCCGAGGAAAAGGAATCGGTTATTCGAGCTTATGAAGCAGTCATTAAGGCGAGAAGCGCCAAAGGAAAGAAAAAATCATGAGATGTGTTATTTATCTTAGGGTTTCAACTAGAGAACAGGCCGAAGGCGGTTATTCAATCCCCGCCCAGCGAGAAGCCTGCATGAAGCTTATCCGGGAAAATGACTGGATGCTGGTTGATGAATACGCCGACAGAGGCGAATCGGCAAGATCGACAGCCCGCCCCCAGCTTCAGGAAATGCTCTCACGTCTCAAGAAAAAAGATGTGGACGCGGTAATTGTCCATAAGATCGACCGGCTAGCTCGAAATATGTCAGATCATGTAGCCATCAAAGCCGTTTTAACGCGCACCGGTGCACAGCTGGTCTCAGTGGTTGAAAACATCGAAGACAGCGCCTCTGGACGCTTCGTAGAGGGTATCCATGCACTGATGGCAGAGTTCTACTCCGCCAATTTATCTGCGGAAGTGAAAAAGGGCCTCCTTCAAAAAGCCAAGTCCGGCGGCATGGTTACCCGCGCCCCGGTCGGCTACAAGAATGTGAGAGATACAATTGAGGGCAAGAGCATAGCCAAGGTGGTTATCGATGATGAAATGGCTCCGCTCGTACAGGAATGCTTCAAACTTTACAGTACTGGTGAATACTCGCTCGCCGAGATTCAAAAGCTGATGGCCAAAAAGGGTCTTCGTAATAATTTCTCCAAGAAGCGGCCATATCCCGAGTTCTCTAAGTCTTCTATCGCCATGCTGCTGCAAAACAGGTTCTATATGGGGATTGTAAAGTACCGGAATGTCGAGTATCCCGGCTTGCATGAACCGCTTGTGGAACCCGCTCTTTTTGAACGGGTCCACCAGATGTTAAGGAGCAGAGACCAAGCCGGAGAACGGAAACGAAAACATCCGCATTACTTGAAAGGTACGCTCTACTGCGCTGAGTGCGGTTCCCGGCTCTCTTTCCTGATAGCAAAGGGAAAGTATCCCTACTTCTACTGCCTGGGACAGAAAAAGCACAACGGCTGCTCACAGAAATACATTGACGCGGATTGGGTGGAAAAGAGGGTTGAGAAACTATACCGCGATATCCAGCTGCCGCCGGAGACAATCAAGAAACTCAAGAAACTGATGGAAAAAGAAATTGTAAATCATCAGGCGTCTTCAATCCTGCAAAGGAAACGGCTCATCAAGAAGATTGAGGAATTGAATGACAAGCGATACAAACTGATTGAGGCCTACTACGCCGGAGCGATCGCTATCGATATTTTGAAGGGCGAACAGGAAAGATTGGTTAATGAAATCGGGCTGGCTGAGGATCAGCTAAAAGCCATAGACGGCAGGCAAGATAACGTCCAGGAACTCTTGGAACTGGCGATCAAACTGGCTGGCAACTGCTATAAGGCTTACATGAAAGCCCAGGACGATAACCGGCGGCTGATGAACCAGTCCTTCTTCAAGAAAATCCTGGTCGGAGACGGCAAGCTCAAAGAGCTGCATTATACCGATCTCTTCCAGGACATTTTTTCAGGCGATGGTTTGAATAAGTCAAATCTGGTCGAGGTGGGAGGATTTGAACCTCCACCGGCGGATCCAGAATTAGCCGTCCTGCCGTTAGACGATGCCGCAGCGCGGAAAATAGCTTGGCACAGGTCGATAGACGCTGCCAGATGAGCGTTCATGTTCGCTGGCGCCGGTCAAGAAAGACGCCGTCCTTCCGAAGAAATTCCTAGAGGCACTAACCGGTGGCCTTCCACAAAGGGGCAGTTCCATGAAGACCGTTAATGAACTACTACAAGTCATGGTCGATCATGACGCATCAGACCTGCATCTAAAAGCAGGCAGTCCACCAGTCATACGCGTCAACGGCGATTTGTTCATGCTTGAAGAAGAGCCGGTATCAGCAGAAAGCATGAAGGATTATGCTGCCGCGATCATGAGTGATGAGCAGATAGGAGTTTTTTCAAATCAGAATGAGATTGATTTCGCTTATGGGATAAAAGACGTCGGTCGCTTTCGCGTCAATATTTTCAGGCAGCGTGGCAGCATCAGCATTGCTATGCGTCAGGTGGTAAGCCGCATTCCCGGTTTCGAAGAATTGCATCTGCCGCCGGTACTAAAAAATCTCTCTCTGGAACCACGCGGCCTGATTCTGGTGACCGGAACTACCGGTAGCGGCAAGACGACTACCCTGGCCGCTATGATAGATTACATAAATCAACATGTCAGGCGTCATATCGTGACGGTGGAAGACCCGATTGAAATTCTTCATAACGATAACAAGTCGATGATAAATCAGCGGGAAATCGGCATAGATACGCGTAATTACTCCACTGCGCTCAAATATGTGATGCGGCAGGACCCGGATGTCATCTTCATCGGCGAAATGCGAGACCTGGAGACGGTGCGCACTGCAATGACGGCGGCACAAACAGGGCATCTGGTGCTAAGTACTCTCCACACCATCGATGTCAGTGAGACGGTCAATCGCATCATTGATTTCTTCCCGCTACATCAGCAAAAACAGGTTCGCATCCTTCTGGCCGGGTCTTTGAGGGGCATTGTTTCCCAGCGGCTTTTACCCCGCGCTGGTGGCAAGGGTCGTGTGCCGGCGGTTGAGCTAATGGTCATGACAAAGAGGATCAGGGACTTGATCCTGGATCATAATCAGACGCACAAGATTGAAGAAGCCATCCGCGAAGGCGACTACTACGGGATGACGACTTTTGACCAGTCGCTGCTATCACTTTATTGTGACGGTCTGGTTTCACTGCAAGATGCAGCGATGGTAGCCACAAACCCCCATGATTTCAAACTGATGGTCCAGCAGAAAGGGTACGACGTTTCACTGATTAGCGGTGTGGCGTAAGGGACAAGGGTTATTTTGGGAAATGGGACCTGCCAGGGTGGGGGTCCCTTTTTCGTGCTACAATATCGAGCGGTGCCCGGGCGCTATGGTCCGGTCGCAATGATAGTATTTCCTGCGGAACGGGGTGTGGCTCAGCCTGGTAGAGCGCACGGTTCGGGACCGTGAGGTCGGCGGTTCAAATCCGCCCACCCCGACCAGATTTGACTTATTCAAACCATCGCCTGAAAAGATATCCTGGAAGAGATCGGTGTAATGCAGCTCTTTGAGCTGGCCGTCTCCGACCAGGATTTTCTTGAAGAAGGACTGGTTCAATAGCCGACGGTTGTCGTCTTGTGCCTTCATGTAAGCCTTGTGGCAGTTTCCCGCCAGCTTGATAGCCAGCTCTAAGAGTTCCTGGACGTTCTCGTGTTTTCCGTCAAAGGTTTTGAGCTGATCCTCGGCTATCCCAATTTCATTGACCAGCCTTTCCTGCTCGCCTTTTAGAATATCGATAGCAATAGCTCCGGCGTAATATGCTTCTACCAGCTTGTATCGCTTGTCGTTTAAGTCCTCAATCTTTTTGATAAGACTGAACCGCTCCGGGTTTATCGGAGGCTCGGTTGCTTGAGTACCTCGGTGTTTTCCAAGGTCTCCTTTTCCCAGTAGCCCGTCTCGAACTCCGCCGGCGGGATGTTGCCGATTGGTACCAGAAGTCGACGGTGGTTAAACCAGTCGACCCACTCTAGCGTTGCGTATTCAACCTCGTCAAGGTTCTTCCAGGTCCCCGGTTACGAATCAGCTCGGTCTTGAACAGGCCGATCATCGTTTCGGCCAGGGCATTGTCATAACTATCGCCCCGGGAGCCTACCGAACAGACCGCGCCAGCTTCTCCCAAGCGTTCGGTGTAGCAGATTGAAAGATATTGGACGCCGCGATCGCTGTGATGCACAAGCCCTCCCAGACCAATCTCCTTGCGGGCCCAGATCGCCATCTCCAGCGCATCGAGCGCCAGGTCTGAACGTAGCGATGTCGATGCACGTAGCCCTTGTCGCGCTCATGCTGCCTGATCCATTTGCGCAGTGACTCGGGGGTCAATTGATTCCGTGTATGAGGTATTCGAAGTTGCCTGACAAAAAATTCGTTTATTGACAATATGGTCGGGGGGCGGGTATTCTTCACTTAAAATATGAGTTGCAACGTAATGAGATATCAAAAAAGACCGAGCGGGTAAAGCGTTTTCTTCGCTTGTGACGGTGCTTCAAGTGAGGGAGGTTGAATCAATGAGACATCCTTGGAAGCGCTTTAGATTGTATGTGCGGCTCTTTGTCTTGGCGGTGGTTCCGGGACTCACGCTGCTGTTAGCGCTGGGCGCGGTTCAGGCATATGCGGTCGAGCCGACCGCATGCTTCACCTACACGGTGAGCGGCCTCACCGTGAATGTTGACGCTAGCTGCTCAACCGGCGACATCATCGAGTATGACTGGGACTGGGGAGACGGTACGCCGAACGGAAACGGCGTGACGGCGTCCCACACCTACGCCACGCGCGGCGACTACGTTCTAGTTCTTATCGTCCCCGGACCCGACGGTGCTGACATCACGGCCGAACTGGTGACTGTCGATCTTCCACCGGTAGCGAGCTTCACCTCCACGGCTGACGGCCTTACTGTGAGCGTTGACGGCAGCGGCTCGTCCGACCCCGCCGGCACCATCACGTACTACGCCTGGGACTTCGGCGACGGCTCCACGGGAAGCGGGGTGACGGCGTCCCACACCTACGCCACAGGCGGCACCTACACCGTGGCCCTTACCGTCACAGACGACGGCGCGCTTGCGGACAGCACGAGCCAGGCGGTGACTGTGGTGGCACCCACACCGCTGACACCAACCTCGCCGACGTCACCCGGGGCAGCAGTACCAGTAGCGACCCAGCCTCAGCTGACGCAAAGCCTGCCGGTGACGGGTGCGCCGATGCCTCTCTTGGCGGGTCTGGCACTGATTGGCCTAGGCTTGGGTGCGGTTGTGTGGTTAATGAGAAGCAACCGAAACAGTTCTTCTAGCAGTGGAGGGTGAGTGCTTCACAAGTACAAAGGTGTAGATGAAGAGAGATTGGAATTTGAGAGTCGTTGCGGCAAAACTTACTACTTGGTAACTTATCAACACTCCTACAAAGGAGATGTAAAATGAGTTCGCAACAACTATCCACGGGTCCATCGATGAGTCAAAACGAAATGAAAGCGCGAGTTGAGGAAACTCACAAGGCGTTAACCCGTCATTTTGCCGACTTGGGCAAACGCTATGCAGACTTGGAAGTCGATGCCCCGAGTTGGACTACAAGTAAGGCATCAGGGGGTGCCGTATATGTGATTGGTTACTTGCAGGTTGATTGTAATCTCAACTTTTCGGATAGTACAAATCTGACTTTCAGCGGCAAAGGGTTAGGCCTTGGTTTTGGGGGAACCGGTTCGGTAAGCGGGCAAGCAATCTTAATCGTTGATCCTAAGACACTCAAGGGTGCGCCGGGAATAACTTTCGAAGCTTTTGGTTATGTTATCAGCGTTGTTATAGGTGGATTCCATGTCAATTGGTATAGAGACGGCACATGGATCGGGCACGGAGAGTTCTTTGGACTCGGAGTCTCACTAAATACACCTGGCGGCGGGTGGGGATCTTTCTCCTAAATAGTTACCGCACGGCGCGGTCTTCTCTCGGTCCACGGTTGTCTATACCACAGGGTACCCGTCACAGAGTATCTGAGCATACCGTTATTTAGAAATCTTCTTCGCAAGCTTGGTAATCTGCTGTAAAATAGTAGTGTTGTAGGTGTTCAGATAACGTCCGAACAGCTCGACTAGGTTTTGCATCAACAAGGGTGCTTTATCGCTCTTTTTCGAGAAGGGTGACGAAATCGGCGGGGGTAGTACTCTGGATGCCTTTGTATTTCTTCAGGCCAAGTAAGTGCTTATCGCCAGAAACAATGAAGTCAGCCTTGACTTTGATGGCGCATTCAAGGATGCGATTGTCGGCTCTGTGCTTGATAACGTCAAGCCTGATACCGGGATTTATAACATCAGCGGCATCGTCGATTACGGAGATGGCGTCGGCGATCTCTTCCCGGCTGAGCTGGAACTTATCGGAACTTAGAGCCTTCATGATCTCTTTCAGGATGTCAGACGAGGCGTAGAGCTCAAATTGTCTGCCAGGACCGGTGGCAAGTTCCAGAAGATGCTCCGGGATACCGCCGAAACCAAGGGCCGAAATGTAGACATTGGTATCGAATACGGCCTTATTCACCCCTTACCTCATGCAGAAGCCGGTCGAGCTCTTCTTCTGACGTGATGTTGAGCCGTTTAAATGCCAGCTTGCCAGCTTGCCGGGCGTTCTGCCAGCGTCGTTCACGCTGCATTTCTTCATATGCGCTGAACATATCCCTAAACAGCTGACTTTTACTTTTTCTTTCTATCCTCGCCCGCCTTTCAACTTCTTTCATGATCTCCGGGGGGAGAGAGACAGTCATTGTTTGAGTGGTTCTTCCCAACATAATCACCTCCTGGCGATAAAATATTACTCAGTCTTACTGAGTATGTCTCAAATTTATACCCGTTTTGTCCATCTGTAAATAGTTTTCTTTCAAACCAGAAATGTCATGGCGATTCAGACTTCGAATGTGCAACTCAAGAGGGATGAGCATTAGTGAGGATATGGTCTTGAAAAAGTTTCTGTTAATATTTGTTTTGTTGATGGATTTACCGCTGCTATTTAATTAGACGACTTTTAGTCTGGGAGTCAAAACCTTATGGCTGACCCTGAAAAGGTACTACTGGCTTACCCAAAAACTAGCTTGTCTCCCCGTGAAATATGGGCTCCTCTTTCTGTTATGGCCCTCGCCGCTCCTCTCGAGCAAAGCTATAAGCCCGCGATCATCGATTTCCGTTTTGTCGCTGACCAGGACTATGAATCCGCGATCGAGCAAGCTCTGGAAGAGGATTACCTATGTTTGGGGATAAGCTCTTTGACCGGGTATCAGATACAAGACGGATTAAGAATTTCTGCTCTGGCTCGCAAATTGAAACCCGATCTCCCGATCGTTTGGGGCGGATATCATCCGTCTTTGTTGCCCGAGCAGACTGTTGCTCATCCATTGGTTGATTATGTTGTCCGGGGCCAAGGCGAGCTTACCTTTCAGGAGCTGCTGGCTTATTTCAGGGGTGAGGGGAACCTGGAGTCGATTAATGGCCTGACTTACAAGAAAGACGGTCAACCTGTCTCCAACCCCGATCGCCCCTTGGTGAATCTTGACAATTTTCCTCCGGTTCCGTACTCATCAGTCGAAGTTGAGCGCTATATCTGTGCCGATAATCTTAGCGCGAGAAACCTGAGCTTTATTTCCAGCCTGGGCTGTCCTCACGAATGTGCTTTTTGCTGTGAGCTGGCGATGTTCAAACGCCGCTGGAAGGGTTTGTCGGCCGAACGTCTTTTGGACGACGTACAAAATATAGTTGAGGCTTATCATCTGAAAAGCATCCACTTCGTTGACGCTAATTTTTTCGTGAACTCCAGGCGGACCAAGAAGTTTTGCGAGGGTTTGATAGAGCGAAACCTGAAGATCACGTGGGTCGCTTCGGGTACGGCTTATCAGCTTTCGCGCTACAGCCCGGAGATCTGGGAGTTGATGAGGGATAGTGGGCTTGGCCGCATTTTTGTCGGGGTCGAATCCGGTTCCAGCCATACTTTGGAAACGATCAACAAAGCCGCGGGCGTGGATGACGTTCTGAAACTCCATGGGCTCTGTCGCCAGTACGGAATCGACATGTCCTTTTCAATAATGGTAGGTTTTCCATTTGAGACCGCTGAGGACGTGGAGGCTACCATAGACCTTGTTCGGCAATTGAGCGTTCCGTCTCGAAACTATGAGTACCCATTTGTTTTCTTCATGCCTTTACCCGGATCAAAATTGTATCTAGATGCGGTGAAGAGTGGTTTTAAGGAACCTCAGTCGCTTGAGGAATGGATTGTTTTCGACTTTGCGACTTTTCAGGGTGCCTGGATAGACCCCGAGTTAAAGGACTGGATCTTGCAGTTAACTCGTTTCTATATACCATTGATTTTCCAGGAACGCCCCAGTTGGCAGAAAGTTTTGCCACCCTATTGGGTGCTTTTCCTGTTCCGCCAGACGGCCAAGTTTAGATTATCCCATCGGTTTTATTCGTTTCCGGTGGAATGGCGAGTTTTTCAACTTTACAAAGGGGTAGCAGGAAAAGTAAAAAATCGGGGGCGGACCCAGCCTGAGTAAGTCTCATTTAGGCAATGCCGGTCCGTTAGAGTTGTACAGATAACAGGCATTGGAGGGAAAGTGGCTGGCGAGGAAGGATTCGAACCTTCAATCCCCTGATCCAGAGTCAGGTGCCTTACCGTTAGGCCACTCGCCAGCGATCCGCGCCGCGCGGGGCAAATTGCGCGCACGCATTGAGCAACTAAAGTCTACCGTTCGATGCAGCCATACTCAACCCGCTCCATCAAGCCTTCCCCTTAGCCTGCAGCTTCGCCCAGGTATCCCGCAGCGTGAGCGTTCGATTGAACACAAGCGCGCCCGGCGCCGAATCCGGATCGGGGCAGAAGTAACCTAGCCTTTCGAACTGCGCGGTCTCACCGGTCGACAAATCAGAAAGCGCCGGTTCAACGAAACAGTTGCGAAGCACGGTCTCGGTCTCAGGATTCAGATTCTCGAAAACGTCTTGGCCATCCGAGCCGGGATACGGGCTGCTAAACAGGTAGTCATAGATCCGGACCTCTGCCGGCACCGCGTGGGCCGTCGAGAGCCAGTGGATTGTACCTTTGGGGCGGCGACCGTCAGGCGCGTTCCCTTCCCGGGTGTCCGGGTCATATGTGCATTTGAGCTCGACGACATTGCCGTCCGTGTCTTTGACGACCTCACGGCAGGTCACGAAGTAGGCGTAGCGCAGCCGCACCTCGCGGCCGGGGGCGAGCCGGAAGAATTTTCGCGGGGGCTCCTCCATGAAGTCGTCGCGCTCGATCCATAGTTCCCGCGAGAAAGGCACGCGGCGAGTCCCGGCGGCAGCGTCCTCCGGGTTGTTCACCGCCTCCAGTTCCTCGACTTGGCCTTCCGGATAATTCTCGATAGTGATCTTGAGGGGGTTGAGGACCCCGAAGCGGCGCAGAGCCTTTCGGTTGAGAACATCCCGGACGGCATGCTCGAGCATCTCGACCTCGACGGTGCTTTCGTTTTTGGCGACTCCGACCGCGAGCGCGAAGTTGCGTATCGCTTCAGCCGGGAACCCGCGGCGGCGCAGGCCTGACAGCGTCGGCATCCTCGGGTCGTCCCATCCGCGCACATGACCCTCGTTGACGAGCTTGAGAAGCGTTCGTTTGGAGAGGACGGTATGGGTGAGATTCAGCCTCGCGAACTCGTATTGGCGAGGTCGCGAGGGCACCGGAAGGTTTTCGATGAGCCAGTCGTAAAGCGGCCTGTGGTCCTGAAACTCCAGGGTGCAGATAGAGTGTGTGATGCCTTCGATCGCATCGGACTGCCCATGGGCGAAGTCGTAGGTTGGATATATGCACCAGGCGTCGCCTGTCCGCGGGTGCGCGGCGTGGAGGATCCGGTAAAGGACGGGGTCGCGCAGGTTGATGTTCCCCGAGCTCATGTCGATCCGCGCGCGCAGGACGAGGGCTCCGTCCGGTAACTCCCCGGCGCGCATGCGCTCCAGAAGATCGAGGCTCTCCTCAGCCGGACGATCCCGCCACGGGCTCTCACGCCCTGGCTCTGTCAGCGTCCCACGGTGCTCCCGGATCTCATCGGCGCTGAGTTCGTCGACGTAGGCCTTGCCGCTTTGCACCAGTTGGCGCGCCCATTCGTAGAGCTGCTCGAAGTAGTCGGAGGCGAAGTACAGGTGCTCGCCCCAGTCAAACCCGAGCCAGCGGACGTCGGTCTTGATGGCGTCGATGTACTCCAGTTCCTCCTTAACGGGGTTGGTGTCGTCGAAGCGCAGATGGCAGCGGCCGCCGAACTCCCCGGCGATGCCGAAGTTGAGGCAGATCGACTTCGCGTGGCCGATGTGGAGGTAGCCGTTCGGCTCTGGCGGAAAGCGGGTGACGATCGTCTTGTGCCGGCCTTCGCGCAGGTCGGCGGCGACGATCTCACGGATGAAATCGCTGCGCTCGGGTGGGGATTGGGCCTGGTTATTCACAGGGCAAAGGATAGCAGAAAAGCAAAATATTCCACTATTTCCGGCCTGAGGAGACGATCTCGCTGCGTGGCAGCAGGATGAGCTCCCGCTTGTAGCTCTTGTGCACGGCTTCGACCTCTTCGTGCAGTTGGCGCGATACTTCTTCCATCTTCTCGCGAAGACCGGCGATGCGTGAGTGCAGCGTCTCGATCTGCTCCTCGAGCTCGAAGACCTTGACGACGCCGGCCAGGTTCATCCCCAGCTCGGTGGTCAGGCGCTGGATATACCGCAAGCGCTTGATGTCATCCTCGGAATAGAGCCGCGTGTTCTTGGGCGTCCGGGCGGGGGTGATCAGGCCCTTCTGTTCGTAGATGCGTAGCGTCTGCGGATGCATGCCGGAAAGCTCGGCCGCGACCGAGATCATGTAAAGTGCTTTGCGGTCTATATTAACCGCAGATTTAACCACGTCGTCAGCAGCTTCCTTCATCAGCCCGTCTCCTCGCGCGGATTATCCTTGACGAGCGCCGAGTATTTCTCCAGCGCTTCCTTCTGGGCCTTGGTGAGTTTCGTAGGCACCACGACTTTCACTTTCACCAGCAGGTCGCCGTTGCCGCTGCCCTTCATGTGCGGGGCGCCCTTGCCCTTGACCCGCAGCATCCTGCCGTTCTGGGTGCCCTTGGGTATCTTCAGGGAGATGTTGCCGTTGGTAGTCGGGATCTCGACCTTGCTCCCCAGCGCAGCTTCCGGGAAAGTGATGGGGACGGTAAGGATGAGATCGTCGCCTCGGCGGTGGAACTTGGGGCTGGGGGCCACCTCGACCATTACATAGAGATCGCCGGGCTGGCCGCCCTGGGGCGAAGGCTGTCCCTTGCCCTTGAGGCGGATCTTGTTGCCTGACTTGATGCCGGCGGGGATCTTCACTGTGTATTTCTTGGTCGCTCTGACCGTGCCGGCGCCGCTGCAGCGGTGGCAGGGATGCTCGATGATGGTGCCGGCGCCGCCGCAACGCGGACACGGCTGGCTTAGCGCGAAGAAGCCCTGGTTCTGGGCGATGACGCCGCGCCCGCCGCATTCGGGGCAGGTTATGGGGGTGGTGCCGGGCTCGGCGCCGCTGCCGTGGCAGACGGGGCACTGCACGTTCTTGTCGACGGCGATCTTGGTCGTGACGCCCTTGAGCGCGTCGTCGAAGGAAAGATTCAGGATGTAGGTGAGGTCAGCGCCGCGCGTCGGCGCTGTGCGTTCGCCCGCGAAACCGCCGCCGGCGCCGCCGAACATATCGAAGATGTTGGTGAAACCACCGGCGCCGCCGGGTCCGGCCTGGCCGCCGTAGCCGCCGCCGAACATGTCGCGGAACATGGCGGGATCGAACCCTTGCGCGCCGCCGCCCGGTCCGCCGCCGCCGAACATGGCCGGGCCGGCGTCGTACTGCTTGCGCTTCTCGGGGTCGGAGAGCACGTCGTAGGCAGCCGAGATCTCCTTGAATTTCGACTCTGCCTGCTTGTCGTCGGGGTTGGAGTCGGGATGGTACTTGCGCGCCAGCTTGCGGTAGGCCTTCTTCAGCTCAGCCGGAGTGGCGGTCTTCTCCACACCGAGGATTTTATAGAGGTCCTCCACTTGTTATCACCGCTGGTGTCTGGACCCGCTGTCCGAGCCGGAAGCGCTTTCGTCTTCAGCGGCGGAGACGATGACTTTGGCCGGGCGCACGACCTTGTCCTCGACCTGGTAACCCTTCTCCAGCACCTGCATGACCGTGCCCTCCTCATGCTCCGGAGAGGGCTGGCACATGACCGCCTCGTGCTGGTTGGGATCGAAAGCGGCGCCTTCAGCCTCGATCTCGCAGAGGCCACGTTTGGTGAGGATGTCGCGCAGCTGGTTGTAGACCAGCTCGACCCCCTCGGTGAGCAGCTTCTCGTCATGCTCGGCCGCCGCCTTCATGGCCCGCTCGAAGTTGTCGAGCACCGGCAGCAGATCCTCGATCACCTGGGTGGACGCCCGCTGGGCCTGCTGCTCGCTATCGCGCAGCACACGCTTGCGGAAGTTGGCGAACTCGGCCTGCAGCCGCTGCAGCGATTCCAGGTATTCGTCTCTTTCCCGCAGGACCTCGTCGTGGACCTCGGTGGAGATGTCGCTCAGTTCTTCTTTCATTTCCCGGCCCGCGGCGTCGTCCTTCATTCCATGGCCGGCATGCGGGCCGGGTTTTTTATGATGATGGGTCATTGTCGCGCCTGTCCCGGCTACTTCTTCTCATCTTCATCGATGATCTCGTAGTCGGCGTCCTCGACGACTTCGTCTTCGGAAGTCTCGGCGCCGCCGCCGGGGCCCGCGCCTTCGGCCGCCTGCGAGGACTGCGCCTGCTGGTAGACTGCCTCAGCCAGTTTGTGCGAGGCGGTGAGCAGGGCTTCGGTCTTGGCCTTGATGTCAGCGGTGTCGTCGCCTTCCAGAGCCTTCTTCAGATCGGCGCTGGCGCTCTCGATGCTGCTCCTGGTCTCCGCGTCGACCTTGTCGCCCATCTCCTTCATGGACTTGTCGGTCGAGTAGACGAGGTTCTCGCCGTTGTTCCTGGCTTCGACCAGCTCGCGCTGGCGATGGTCTTCATCCGCGTGCGCTTCGGCTTCCTTGATCATCTGGTTGATCTCGTCATCCTTGAGGCCGCTGGAGCCGGTGATCTGTATCTTCTGCTCCTGGCCGGTGCCGAGGTCCTTGGCCGAGACGTGCACGATGCCGTTGGCGTCGATGTCGAACGCGACCTCGATCTGCGGGATGCCGCGCGGCGCGGGGGGGATGCCCAGCAGCTGGAACTTGCCCAGCGTCTTGTTGTAGGCGGCCATCTCGCGCTCGCCCTGCAGCACGTGGATCTCCACACTGGTCTGGTTGTCATCAGCGGTCGAGAAGATCTCGCTCTTCTTGGTGGGGATGGTCGTGTTGCGCTCGATCAGCCTGGTCATGACGCCGCCCTTGGTCTCGATGCCGAGAGAGAGGGGGGTCACGTCGAGTAGCAGCACGTCCTTGACCTCGCCGGCCAGCACGCCGCCCTGGATGGCAGCGCCTACGGCGACGACCTCATCCGGGTTGACGCCCCTGTGGGGCTCCTTGCCGGTGATCTTCTGGACCTGCTCCTGCACCGCAGGCATGCGGGTCATGCCGCCGACCAGGATGACCTGGTCGATCTTCTCCGCGGTGATGCCGGAGTCCTTGATCGCCTGCTTCATCGGATCGACGGTCTTCTCGATGAGATCCGCGGTCAGCTCGTTGAGCTTGGCGCGGGTGAGCGTCATGGTCATGTGCTTGGGGCCACTGGCGTCCGCTGTGATGAACGGCAGATTGATGTCGGTGGTCATGGCGCTGGAGAGCTCGATCTTGGCCTTTTCGGCCGCTTCCACGAGGCGCTGCACGGCCATCTTGTCGGAGCGCAGGTCGATGCCCTGCTCTTTCTTGAACTCATCGGCCATCCAGTCGACGACGCGCTTGTCGAAGTCGTCGCCGCCGAGGTGGTTGTTGCCGCTGGTCGCCTTGACCTCGAAGACGCCCTCGCCCAGCTCGAGCACGGAGACGTCGAAAGTGCCGCCGCCGAGGTCGAAAACGAGGATAGTCTGGTCGTGTTCCTTGTCGAGACCGTATGCCAGCGATGCGGCAGTCGGCTCGTTGATGATGCGCTTGACCTCCAGGCCGGCGATCTTGCCGGCATCCTTGGTGGCCTGGCGCTGCGAGTCCTCGAAGTAGGCCGGGACCGTTATCACAGCCTCGGTGATCTGCTCGCCGAGATAGTCCTCAGCGTCGCGCTTGAGCTTCTGCAGGATCATCGCCGAGATCTCCTGGGGCTTCCAGGTCTTGCCGCCGGCGTCGATGATGACGTCGCCGCTCGAATCGCTCTCCACCTTGTAGGAGACGGTCTTCTCCTCGTCGCGCACGTTGGATTCCTTACGGCCCATGAAGCGCTTGATGGAAGTCACCGTGTTCTCGGGATTGGTCACCGCCTGGCGCTTGGCGACCGTGCCTACCAGACGCTCGCCATCCTTGGTGAACGCCACCACCGACGGCGTAGTCCTGCCTCCCTCGGAGTTGGGGATGACGGTCGGCTCGCCGCCTTCGAGGACGGCGACGCACGAATTCGTGGTCCCCAGGTCGATTCCTATAACTTTACCCATGTCTGATTCCTCCCTTAGATGACACTATTAGTGCTATAACAGTATAAAATCTAAGTCTATCATTGTCAAATATGCTAATTCACTGTGAGGGCGCTATTCCGTATTTACGGCAGCCTATTCCCCATGCGTGGCTTATGCCCGCTTGTCCGGTCTTTGTAACGAGTTCAGGGAAGATTAACGGCTGGAAATAATTCGCTCGCTTCGAGTTCACGAATGATCGGTGGCGGAAAGAATGCCTGTTGCAGGATTCGGTGGAAATGGATAGGGTTTGGTTTGTATCAAAAAGATACATGGAGGAAATTGCATGGCTCAGGACCGGTTGTCCTTTGGTGTGGCGGCAAGGATGTCGCGCTATCTTCAGATCCTTACCCAGACGAAAAAGGCCGGCCGCGCCACCATATCCTCGAAAGTCCTCAGCGAGCACGCCAACGTCAATCCCACCCAGATACGCCGCGACCTTTCCGCATTCGGCAGGTTCGGAAAGCGTGGCGTCGGCTATGACGTCGATCATCTCATCAGCCAGATCAAGGAGATCCTGCATACGTCGGGGCAGCATAATATCGCGCTGCTAGGCTGTGGCAACCTGGGAACGGCGATAGCCAGCTCTGATGTCTTCCTGGATCACGGCTTCAGTATCGCCGCTGTTTTTGAAACCGATCCCGTCAAAGTGGGTCAGGCGATCGGCGATCTCACCATCCAGCATGTATCCGAGCTGGCGCAGACCGTCAGGGAGCGGGACATCATCGTGGGAGTGCTCGCGGTGCCGGCGCGGGCGGCGGAATCAGCGGCGAAAGCGCTGATCGACGCGGGCGTGAAGATCATCTTTAATTACAGCGAAGCGCTGATCGAGGCCCCCGACGAGGTTACCGTCCATTCGATGAGCCCTGCCGGCGAGCTGCTCTACGCCCTGTATTTCTACCTGAGTTAGGAGGGCGATGCGGGAAAAGGCAAAAAAGAAAAGCGCCCTGGGGAAGCGCTTTTCTGGAAGTATTGTCAGGAGATACGTAATTTGCCGGCAGCGCTTCGGGGAATCAGCTGAACAGCTCCTCAAAGGTGCGATTGTGCAGCAGCCAGGCGAAGAAAGCTACGATGCGCTCGTCTTCTTTTACCTGCTCGGGAGACTTGTCCACGTAGAGGGCGCTAACGGGGTCGATCCTGCTCTGATGATCCAGACAGAATCCAGATTCGTTCTCGTGCAAGACCCATTTGCCGCAACCAGGCGCTTTGCACTTGTCCATCTTCTTACCCATCTTATCCAACTTGTACCTCGCTTCCGGCAGCGTGTGGGTACCGCACCGATAGCTAATGTTAATTAATCGTATTATAGGCCAGTTCATACTATTTGAAAAGAGATAAATGTGATCGGATTTTCTTATAACTATAAAGGCAGGTGGAATGGCGCCAAGACGCACTAAAATCATAGCTACGCTGGGTCCCGCGACCGAGGGTGAACAGCAGATCCACGACCTGGTCGAGGCCGGTGTCGACGCTTTCAGGCTGAATTTCTCGCACGGGACACATTCGGACTATGCGCGGATCATCGCCACGGTCCGGGCCGAGGCGGCTGCCGCCTCCAGGCCGATCGCCATCATCGCCGATCTGCAAGGCCCCAAGATACGCGTGGGCGAGATGCCGGCCGGCGGCGTCAACATGGTGCGGGGTCAACAGGTGGTTTTGACCACGAGGCGGATACCAGGTACGTCTGAACTGATACCGGTCAGTTTCACCGATCTTGCCGGGGTCGTCGGAGAGGGTGATCGGATCCTGCTCGATGACGGCCGCATCGCGCTCAGGGTGCTCGAGGTCGAGGGTGCCGACGTCATCTGCCGGGTCACGGTCGGCGGCAGTCTCGTCTCGCGCAAGGGGGTCAATCTGCCCGGCAAGCAGATCGTCTCTTCGAGTATGACGGGCAAGGATCAACAGGATCTCGATTTCGCTCTCCAGGCCGGCATCGATTACGTGGCGCTTTCGTTCGTCCGCAACGCCGGCGACATCGAAGAGTTGAGGAGTTTTGTCAACCAGCGCACCAACCGCTCGGTCCGGCTGATCGCCAAGGTCGAGAAACAGGAAGCAATCCGGAATATCTCCGGGATCATCGACGCGGCCGACTCGGTGATGATCGCGCGCGGCGACCTAGGCGTGGAGATTCCACCCGAGAGGGTGCCGTACTGGCAGAAGGAGATAATCCGGCGGGCGGTCAAGCGAGCCAGGACGGTGATAACCGCCACCGAGATGCTCGAATCGATGATCGAGCGGCCGGTGCCGACCCGGGCCGAGGCCAGCGATGTCGCCAATGCGGTTTACGATGGCACCGACGCGGTCATGCTCTCCGGTGAGACCGCGATCGGCAAATATCCCGTGAAGGCGGTAAGCACCATGAACCGGATAGCGAGGGCCGTCGAAGCTACGATAAAGCACCGCGCCAAGGCCGGGCCGTTCAAGGGCAAGTCGGTGACCGACGCCATCAGCGCGGCCGCCTGCGAGATCTCCCAGAGTCTGGACGTGAAGGCGCTGGTGACGCCGACGAGCTCCGGCACGACTGCTCTGGAAGTAGCCAAGCACCGCCCGGCGGCTCCGGTTCTGGCGGTGAGCTCCAATAAAGACGTGGTCAACCAGTTGGCGCTGGTCTGGGGGGTTCAGCCATACCTGGTGCCGCCGGCCAGGGATACTGATGACATGTTCGCGCAGGCGATCGCCTCGGTCGGTGAATGCGGCCTGGCCGCGGCGGGTGACGAGATAGTGATCACGGCGGGGGTCATGGTGAACGTTCCGGGAACGACGAATCTCATCAAGGTCCATCGTATTGGCGAATAAGCCCTTCAGCATCGGCGAAAAGTTACTGCCGATGATGACGGGTTTGCAGGGTTGCCCGGGCGGTACGGCGAAAAATTACCCTGAACCGTTATCCGAGGATCGGAGAAGAGCTTGTCCCAAAGAGCAACCGCGGCGCCGCGCATGAGCGGAACCCTCGCCAGGAGGCGTGGCTGGTGGCGCCTGATAGTCGTTGCCGTCATCCTTCTGATCCTGGGTAGCTACATCTCCCCGATCCGCAACTATCTTGAGAAGACGAACTCCATCCAGCGCGAGCAGGCGGCCGCGGAGCAGCTGCGGGCCGAGCATGGGCAACTGCAACAGGAGAAGGAGAGCCTGCAGAACGCCAGCTTCGTGGAACAGGTGGCGCGCAAGGACCTCGGCATGGTGAAGCCGGGGGAGCAGCCCTTCGTGGTCAAGGATCTTAACAGCGACGATGCCGCCGTGGCTGTCGTCGAGCCGCCGGCCGCTGAGGAAGAACCCCTGACCGACCGCATCTGGAACGCCCTCGGATCGCTTTGGCCCTGAGCCACGAGCTGAACCTTGTCTACCGGGGCACCATCTCCCGAACAGCTCGAACGGCTGATCGCCTGGCAGCTGGGGCGCGAGCCGGCGATCGCGTACGTTGTTGCCGTCGATTGTGAATATGGATGGCCCATGGTACTCAGAAACGAACCGCGCGACTCCGCCGGCGAACCCAACCCTAACCTCTACTACCTCTGCTGTCCCTGGATGCGCCGGGAGCTGGCGCGACTGGAGGATGCCGGCCTGATCGATGCGCTCCAGAAACAGCTCACTGTTGACCGGGAGTTCGCCGCCGGAACGATCGCCGCGCAGGAGAATCACACGCGTGAGACGGGATTCCTCATCGCAGCCGCGCGCGAACCCCTGCTGCTCAAGTGTCTTCACGCCCACATGGCTTATCATATCGTCCACTCCGACTACCGGCTCGGAGAATTGATCGCGAGACGGCTCGGCAGGCTGAAATGTCCCGACGAGCGCTGCGGCCGCTGGCTGGACGAGCAGCAGGCGGACGAACTATCGGCCAGGACTGGGGATCCGCATTGAGGGTAGCCGTGATCGATACCGGCACCAACTCGACCCGGCTGCTCGTCGCGGAGATGGACGACGGGGGAGTGGTCGAGCTGGAGCGCCGTACGACCATCACCCGGCTTGGCGAAGGCGTCGATAGCGGCGGCAGCCTCCATCAGGACGCCCGTGAGCGAGTGCGCGCCTGTGTAGAAGGTTACGCCCGACTGGTGCGCGAGTATGGAGCTGCGCCGGCGATGCTGCTGGCGACAAGTTCGGTCCGTGACGCGAGCGATGGCGAGCAGTTCCTTAAGGGGCTGGCCGCTGAATTCGGTTTCGGCTGGAGGCTGCTTTCCGGGGACGAGGAAGCCCGGCTGAGCTTCAGGGGCGCCGCCATGGGATTCGACCCCGACGACCGGGTGCTCCTGTTCGATGTCGGCGGCGGCAGCACTGAAGTGGTTCTGGGAGGCGCGGGCTCGGTGTCATTCGCCCGCAGCCTGAATCTCGGCTGCGTGCGTCTGACCGAACGGTTTTTCAGGTCTGATCCGGTCGGCCGTGAAGAGCTGGACCGGGCTGGAGATTATATAAATGAGATGATGTCGCGGGAGATCGGCCGGCAGCGGCATGCCGGTTCCGGCGCAAAGTCAGTAGCTGTCGCCGGCACCGCATCGACCCTGGCCGCCATCGACCTGGGCCTGAGTGAATATGACCGTAAGCGGGTGCACGGCCATGTCATCACCACGGACGGATTGACACGATTGCTGGCGAGGCTCGCAGCGATGAGCACTGCCGAAAGGCTGAAGATCGGGGTGATGGAAGAAGGAAGGGCGGATGTGATCGTCGCAGGCGCCCTCATCCTCGACCGGCTTCTATCGTTCACGGGTTCCGGCTCGTTCAGCGTCAGCGAGCTGGATATACTCGACGGAGCCGCCGCGGAGCTGGCCGCCGGCAGGCTGTAGACCTATAATCACGATTGTCAGAAACTGAATGCCCGAGTGGTGGAACTGGTAGACACAAGGGACTTAAAATCCCTCGCCCTTTGGGTGTGTGGGTTCGACTCCCACCTCGGGCACCAGGTTTGGCGCCTCAGGAAGCTACGGTGTGGCGCCCGCTGCTGGGGCTCTTCGCCATCAGGACCGAAGTCCCGGTCTTGCCCGTCTCCACGTCCACACGGTCCATCAGGCTGCCCATGATGCCCAGGCCCAACCCTTCCGTGGCTGGTGGCGGCAGTGGCATGCCGCTGCCACGGTCCTTGACCTCGATCAGCAACTGCCCCGGGTCTTCGTAGCAGTTTATCTCGATCAGCATCGAGCTGTCGTCGGCGTCAGGGGGATATGCGTGCCTGACCACATTGGTGGAAGCCTCCGAGAGCGCCACTTTGATATCGCCGATATTCTCCTCGGAAAAGCCGGAGTCACCGGCGATGGAGGCGACCACCAGTCGGACCAGCGAAAGGTATTCGGGCTTGGCCGGCACTACCAGGTGCAGGACCTTGTCTCCAGTTATCTCAGTAGCACTCATGACGTAAATGGCTCCATGGAAGAATTGTTGAGTTTCTGCCGCAAGGACTGAAGTGTGCGCCGCAGCAGACGGGAAACGTGCATCTGCGAGATGTTGAGTTTATCCGCGATCTCGGTTTGGCTCAGACCTTCAACAAAGCGCAGGTATAACAAATTCTGCTCCCTTGAGTCAAGACTCGACATCGCCCCCGCCAGGCTCAGCCTTTCATCCAGCATGCTCAGTGTCTGATCTTCCCCCCCGATGATATCCAGCAATGACAGATCACCGTCATCCGTAGTAGTGTCCAGAGAGGCTATGGTCGTCGCTTCCGCTCCTTCCAGCCCCTCGATTACTTCTTCCTCGGTTATACCCGTTATTTGCGCAATCTCACTTACGTTTGGAGATCTGCCGTTTTCCTGGGAAAAACGCTGGATCGCGGAGTTCAGCATGTAGCTGCGCTCGCGCAACCCGCGGGGGAGGCGGATGGCGGAGGACCGGTCGCGGAAGTAACGCCTGAGCTCGCCGACGATGGTCGGCACGGCGTAGGTGGTGAACTGTATTCCCCGGTCGGGATCGAACCTGTCGATGGCCTTGAGCAGTCCCATGGAGGCGACCTGGACCAGGTCGTCGAGTGGCTCGCCGCGGTTCGCGAAGCGCCGCGCCAGCGAGTGGACCAGGTCCATGAAGGCGCCGACCAGCACGTTCTTCACTGCGGGGTCATGATTATCCTTGTAGGTCTGGAACAGGGAATTTATCTCATCCCTGCTCAAGGCGTTTTGGGAGCGTTTAGGCAAGTCTTATGAGGTCAGTGGCTCGCGAATTTGACAAGGAGGATATCAAAACCGCCGTCCGGATTGGAACGCTGCTCAAATCTGTCGGCAACCTGTTCGACGATGAAGTTGCGGTAGCGGCTGACCTTGCTGCTGTCATCCGTGAAACTTTCGCACACGCCCTCCGTCAGAATCTCAAGACGGTCGGGATGAATATCATAGTGGATGCAGAAGGCTCTCCCGGCGCCATCACCATGAAGCGCCAGGCGGAAGATCTCGTCCAGGGCGGTATTCAGGTCGTCCGCCTGATCGAGGTTGAGGCCTGCGCGGCTGGCCACGGCTGATGTCGCCAGCCGGACCACTTTAGCCATCCGCTCGAGCGGCGGCACTTCGAGACTAACGATGTCATCGTTGTTTGGAAGCGGCATAAGATTCAACTCGTAGCCTCCGTTTGAATACAATTACATGAATATTTATCACATTCCCGGACCGAAAACAGGCCGATGGATTATATCTGAAATTACGGGAAGCTTCGGAAACCGAACGGATGGTTATCTCATACCCGCAGGCTGGTATAATCTAACTAGTAAATATGCCATTTGTAGCGACGAGGAGTGAACATGGCTGAAACAGCAAGGGAAAAGCCTGAACGCGAGCGCTGCGAGCTGAACGCCGCCAGAGGTATCGACGCCTGGTGCACCCGGGAAAGCTGCATATACTGGCGGCTCCTGCAGGCGCAGGATGTCGAGGTCAGCAACGTCCAGGGTTGCGGTCTGCAGCACTATAGCGTTCTCAATGACGTCACGCCGGAAATGGCCGACTGGCTGCTGAAAATGAAGAAACGTCTTGAGAATACTACCCCCGAGTCAGGAAAATCGAGGATTACCTTCAGGCATAGAGAACAAGAATAAGTGAAACACCGGCGTTTACCCCGAAACGAAAAGGGTAAATACCAAATGAAGGGAAGTATCGCGAAGGTGGGTGGCATGAATCTCAAGAGTAAGACAGTAGGTATAGTCGTCGGACCGGGTTTTGATGACGCTCAGGTCGTCAAGACGGCGCAGATCCTGCGGCAACGCCAGGCCAGGGTCATAGTGATCAGCGCCGCCGAATCCGAGGCGGTAGCCATAGCCGGCCGGCAGGCCTCTCTGCTGAAGCCTGACATCTCCCTCGCGTCGCTAAGAGCCGACATGGTCGATGCTCTCATCATCCCCGGCGGAGATTCAGTCGATCGACTCAAGACCGACGAGCGGGTACTCACCCTGCTCATGGAGATAAGCATGGCGGAGAAGCCGATCGGCGCGATCAGCAACGGACCATTGCTGCTGGCCGCCGCCGGACTGGTCAACGGCATGCGCTCTACCGGAATCGAAGCTATCAAGGAAGAACTCGAGAAGGCCGGCTCCAGGTTCCTCGAACAGGGTGTCGTGGTCGACCACAATCTGGTGATGGCTCGTACCGAAGACGACATTCCTCATTTCGTCGACGCGGTCTCCTTCCTGCTGGAGCCTGCGCCCTCGCTGCGATAGGCGCATCATTCCTTTGCAACCAGCCGCGGTCTCAATTCAGGATGCCTAGTGAGTAATGGTCGTAAGATACTCGTGGTCGACGACGAGGCAAGCGTGCGCCAACTGGTGCAGTCGTATCTCACCCGCGAAGGCTTTGAGGTCATCGAAGCGCCTGACGGCGCGACGGCACTCAAGCTGGCGCGGACCCAGCACCCCGAACTGGTAGTGCTCGATCTGATGCTCCCTGAAGTGGACGGGCTCGAGGTCAGCCGCATCCTGCGCGCTGAATCGGATATCTACATCCTCATGCTCACGGCCCGCACCGAAGAAGCGGACAAGCTGCTGGGGCTGGGCCTCGGCGCTGATGATTACCTCACCAAGCCGTTCAGTCCCCGCGAGCTGGTGGCGCGGGTGAAGGCGATACTAAGGCGTGGGCGCGAATCGGCAGCCGCAGCCGGCCACAAGCCGATGCGGGCAGGCGACATCGAGGTCGATCCCGAAAGGCACATGGCTACCGTGGCAGGCCGAAGCCTCGACCTGACCACGCGGGAGTTCGAGATCCTCAGTCAACTGGCCGCGAGGCCTAACATGGTATTCACACGGGAGAAGCTTCTGGAGCTGGTCTGGGGCTACAACTATTACGGCGACCCCCGCGTGGTCGATGTCCATGTGGCCAAGCTGCGCAAGAAACTGGAAGACAACCCGGCCGAGCCGGTCTATATCAAGACCGTACGGGGCGTGGGTTACAAACTGGAAACGGAAGAATGATGCGAAGCATCTGGCAGATAAAATGGAAACTTCTGGTCACCTATCTGGCGGTGGCGGCGATATGTCTGGGTGTCGTCATCGCGCTGACGCGGCAGCTCACCATCAGCGCCTACAGCCAGCACGTGCACAGGATGATGGAAGGCAGCATGGCGGCGATGATGTCGTCGGCGATGGCCGCCGACCTCGACCAGGAGCTGAGCCGGGTACTCAATGAAGCGTTAATCTGGGGCGGTGGCGCGGCGGTTATCGTGGCGGTTGTCCTGAGCCTGCTGATATCACGCCGCATCACCCGGCCGATCCACGACATGGCGGCGATCACCGACAGGATTGCCGAAGGCGATTACAGCCAGAGGGTGGAGGTCAGGTCGCGCGATGAGATCGGAGACCTGGCCGGAGATCTCAACAGCATGGCCGCGGGCCTCGAGGAATCACGGCGCCTGCGGCGCGAGCTCATGGCCAACATCGCTCACGAGCTACGGACGCCGCTCACCAGTATATCTGGCTACATGGAGGGCTTGATGGACGGCGTCGTGCCTGCCAACAAGGATACCTACGAGCTGGTCCATCGCGAGGCTGAAAGGCTGAGCCGCCTGGTCGACGATCTGCAGCGGCTATCGCGGGCCGAATCCGGCAAGGAGGAGCTGGACATCATCGAGCTGAACCTGCCTGATTTCATGGAACGCATCCACCTGCGGCTCGAGCCGCAGTTTCGCGAGAAGGGAGTACAGCTGGCCCTCGACCTGGATCCAGTCTTGCCGCGTGTGCTCGCCGATGAGGACAAGTTCAACCAGATCATGATCAATCTGCTCGATAACGGTCTGCGCTATACGGAATCCGGCGGTACGATCACGGTCCGAACGACCGGGCGCGACGGCAGCCTGGCCATCACTGTCGCCGATACCGGCGTCGGCATCTCGGCGGAAGACCTGCCTCACATCTTCGAGCGTTTCTACCGCGCCGACAAGTCGAGGTCGCGCGAGCGGGGGGGCACCGGCATCGGCCTGACCATCGCCAAGCGCTACGTCGAGGCCCTTGGGGGAAGCATCACGGTGGAGAGCCGGCCGGGGGCCGGCACGACTTTCATCCTGCTGCTGCCCGCGCCCTCGCCCTCACCGATTGCTGTAAAGCCATCCTGAGCCCGCGCAAGCCCGGCATCTTAATAATATCTTAACAATTGTTTAATCCTTCCTTTATTGTCTAGGGGCATAATGTTGAGGAATGAAGAGAGAGAAGGAGGTGACATGATGACAAGAATGGTAATTATCGCGGTGCTGGCCCTGGCTTTACTACTTTTTGGCGCTTCGGTCGTACTCGCCCAATCGGGCAACCCAGGCTATGGCCACAGGATGATGCAGTCTCCGGTGGCGCCAGGTACCGATGCGACCCCTGGAACCAGCGGCGAAACGCCGGCGAGTGGAGTCTGTCCCCTGGCTGGCGGCGACGGCTCGGCAATGGGAGCCAGGATGAATTCGGGTGACATGCAGGCCGCCCATGAAGCCATGCAGAACGGCAACTGGGATGAGATGTTCAAGGAGTGCCGTAAGGCGTGGGAGCAGAACCAGGGCAATCAGCCCACGTCGATAACCTAACAGGCAGGATTGGATAGCGGAAAGTCTCCGGTCTGGGTCACGCTCCGCGAATCCATAAATGAACTTAGTTTAAGTCCGAAAGGGCCCCCTCGGGGGTCCTTTCCCATGCGGGGTTCTGCTTTAGAGGAGTTTGGAAGAGGTCATCCTGCCCTGGACGATCAGCCGGTGGGCGGTGCTCCAGATGGGGTCGCAGGTGATCAGGGTGATTGATTCGAATCCCGGACTGGCCAGGATCGAGGTGTCTTCGGGCTCTATGATCTTCTTGCTGTAAACGCTGTACTCGAACTCCGCGTAGGTGGTCTTTACCTTGATCACGTCGCCCTCGGCCAGGTTGTTGAGTTTGAGGAAAGGAGCGCCGTAGAGCACCCGGTCGCCCGCCAGGCTGAAGTTGTCGCCCATCCCTGGTAGCGGTCCCGGGGTTGATGACCGCGCCTGGTGGCCGACGCCCTTGCGGATCGAATTGTCGCCGGTGCCTTCCACTACGACCGCGTTGACGCCGATCTTGGGGATCTCCAAGCGCGCGATGGCCTGCTCCTCATGCAGCTGGCTCTGGAACTGCTGTGCCAGCACACGGATCTTCTCCGATTCGGCGGCGCCCTGCATCTTGTCCAGGACCGACTGGTTGAGCGAAAGCGCTGCCGCCGATTCCTGGTCGAATTGCTCGGGCAGGCCCCTCTGAGCCCAATAACCCATGACCCACGAGCCGGGAACGTAGAGCAGAACGCCGACGCCGAGCACTATCAGCATGATTCCTGTTATCTTGAGAAATTTCTTCATTTTGGGATGAGATGCCTGCCGATTAAGAGGTGTTTAAACATTCTTCATTAAGCATAGATTAGGCTGAGGCCAATCACAAGGAAGCTCCCGCCAGCATCAGCCGGGCTTATGATAGTATTTCCAGCGTACATTTTTGACGGCAGATTCAGTAAAAAGGATTGCACATTTGGTAACTCACGAAGACGTAAAATACGTGGCCAAACTGGCGCGGCTAAAGGTCGCCGGCGAGGAGCTGGACCGCTTTGCCGGCCAGCTGTCCACCATCCTCAACCATGTCGACAAGCTGTCGGAGCTGGACCTGTCGGATGTGGAGCCGACCACGCACGTGATCGGCCTCTCCAACGTCTTCCGCGAGGACGAGCCTCGGCCGTCTGTCGAGCGCGAAGAGGCTCTCGCTAACGGTCCTGAAGTGGAGAGCGGGGCTTTCCGGGTGCCGCCGATCCTGGAGGCCTGAGAAGTTGAACCTGCTCAGACTCACTGCCGTCGAGGCGCTGAAGAAGATGGGGCGCGGCGAATTGACCTCGGCGGATCTTACCGAAGCTTATCTGGCCCAGATCGGCCGGCATGACAGCGACGTTTTCGCCTATCTGAAGGTGACTGGAGAAAGCGCGCGGGCGAGGGCCGCACAAGTCGATGCCGGGGCCGGCGACAGGGCGCCTCTGGCGGGGCTGCCGACGGCTATCAAGGACGTGCTGTGCACCCGCGGCGTCACCACCACCTGCGCCTCGAAGATGCTCGAGAACTACAATCCCATCTATACCGCCACCTGCGTGGAGCGGCTCGAGCAGGCCGGCATCGTCACCCTGGGCAAGACCAACATGGATGAGTTCGCCATGGGCTCCTCCACGGAGAATTCGGCCTACGGGCCGACGCGCAATCCCTGGGATCTGGAACGGGTGCCGGGAGGCTCCAGCGGTGGTTCGGCCGCGGCTGTGGCGGCGGGCGAGGCGATCTGGGCCCTCGGGTCCGATACCGGTGGCTCCATCAGGCAACCGGCTTCATTATGCGGAGTCGTGGGCCTCAAGCCTACTTATGGCAGCGTTTCGCGTTACGGCCTCATCGCGTTCGCCTCTTCGTTCGACCAGGTGGGTCCAATCACAAAAAAAGTGAAGGACGCGGCGCTGCTCATGCAATTCCTGGTGGGCAAGGACCCCTGTGATTCCACCTCGGTGGACCATCCCGACAAGATCGACCTCCCAATCGACAGAGATCTGTCCGGCGTACGCATCGGCGTGGTCAAGGAGCTGGCCGGTGAAGGCAACGATCCGGCAGTCAAGGCTGTCTTCGATCAGGCCGTCAAGGCGCTGGAATCGGCAGGCGCCGTCATCAGCCAGGCCAGCCTGCCGCATATCGAGTACGCCCTGCCGGCCTATTACATTCTGGCTCCCGCCGAGGCGAGCGCCAACCTGGCGCGCTTCGACGGCGTGCGATACGGCCTGCGCGCCGGCAGCGCCAGCGATGTCACCCAGATGTATGAGGAGACGCGCAGCCTTGGTTTCGGCGAGGAGGTCAAGCGGCGCATCATGCTGGGCACCTACGCGCTCTCATCGGGATACTACGATGCCTATTATGGCCAGGCGCAGAAGGTGCGCACGCTTATCGTAAAGGATTTCGAAGCCGCGATGAATGACGTCGATCTGCTGCTCTCGCCGACGTCGGCGACCACCGCCTTCAAACTTGGCGAGCGCACCGCCGATCCCCTGGCCATGTACCTGTCAGATATTTGCACCATCCCGGTGAACCTTTCGGGGCTGCCGGGTATCTCCATCCCCGCCGGGCTGGCGGACGGGCTTCCGGTCGGCATCCAGCTGATAGGCAAGGCTTTCACCGAGAACCATCTGCTGCAGTCGGCGCACAGCGCCGAGCTGGCGCTGGGATTCGATCGCGTATCGCCACTGATCGAGGGGCAGGACTGATGGAAATGCTCAGAGATCGCGGGGAGGGTCTGGCGCAATGAAGTACGAACCCGTCATCGGACTCGAGATACACGTCGAGCTCTCTACGAAGAGCAAGATGTTCTGTGGCTGCCGCGTCGAGTTCGGCGGCGAGCCCAACACCCGCACCTGCCCGGTCTGCCTGGCGCATCCGGGCGCGCTGCCGGTGATGAACCGCCAGGCTATCCGCTATCTCACCCGCATCGCGCTTTCACTGGACTGCGACGTTCCCGAGAAGAGCATCTTCCACCGCAAGAATTATTTCTATCCCGATCTGCCCAAGGGCTACCAGATCTCGCAGTACGACCAGCCCTTCGCCGTCGAGGGTATCCTCAACGTCGGCGTCGATGGCGAACTGCACCGCGTTGGCATCGAGCGCGTCCACCAGGAAGAGGACACAGCCAAGAACATCCACGCCGGCGAGAGCGGGCGCATCGCCGGCTCGCTGTATTCCCTGATCGATTTCAACCGCTCGGGAACACCGCTGGTGGAGATCGTCACCAAGCCGGAGATCACTTCGCCGCAGGTGGCGCGGGCCTTCCTCAACAAGCTCAAGAACACCCTGCAGTATCTGGATGTCTCCGACTGCAACATGGAGGAAGGGTCGCTGCGCTGCGACGCCAACGTTTCGGTGCGGCCGGCAGGCTCGACCGAGCTGGGGGTCAAAACCGAGCTCAAGAACATGAACAGCTTCAAGAACCTGGAAAAGGGGCTCACGCTGGAGATAGAGCGGCAGATAGAAACGATCGAGAGCGGCGGCAGGGTCGTCCAGCAGACGGTCCACTTTGATGTTGTCAACGGCGAGATCAGCCCGTTGCGCTCCAAGGAGTTCGCGCATGACTACCGCTATTTCCCGGAGCCTGACCTGGTGCCGCTGTTCGCGACGGCGGAGTTCGTCGACGAGGTGCGGGTGGAGATGCCCGAATTGCCGGAAGCGCGGGCGGCGCGTTACATGGAGACGCTGGAGCTGCCGGCCTACGACGCCGAAGTGCTGACCTCGAGCCGCGAACTCGCTGATTATTACGAGGAAGTGCTCAAGCATTACGATGACGCCAAGACCGCGAGCAACTGGGTTATGGGCGAGCTGCTGGGCTATCTCAACGCTACCGGCCAGGAGCTGTCGGACTTCAAGGTGAAGCCGGCGCAGCTTGCGGAGCTTTTAACCATGGTTGCCGAAGGCAAGGTCAACGCCAAGATGGGCAAGGAGATCTTCGCCGAGATGTGCGATTCCGGCAAGGATGCGGCCGGCATCGTAGCAGCGCGCGGGCTCACGCAGATTTCCGACCAATCCGAGCTGGAGGCCCACATCGACAAGGCTATCGCCGACAATCCCAAGCAGGTCGACCAGTACCGGGCCGGCAGGGAGCAGGTGATCGGTTTCTTCGTCGGCCAGGTAATGAAGGCCACTGGCGGGCGCGCCAATCCGCAGGTGGTCAACGAACTCCTCAAGCAGAAACTTGCCGGCTAGGCCCGGCCCCACCGATTTAGGAGCCCATGAACCTTTTCATCCCCACAACCATGATGACCCAGCACCCCGACAGTGCCTCGCGCTACGTCTCGGTGCGCGACGAGCCGCGCGAGGCCATTGACGCCCTGACGGCGCAGCCGATCGGCCTGGGCCTGGAAGAGGTGATGGTCGATTACGAGGGCAAGCTGACGCCCTATCACCAGACCGCCGAGATAGCCCTCGGCCTGCTGGAGCGCGGGCTGGTGCCCGGCCGCGACGTGCTGGTGACGCCGCGCATCCCCAGCGCCACCAAGGAAACCGTCTTTCATCAGCTGATGGCGTTGATGAGTGTCATCGAGTCCAATTATCAGCTGAGCCAGTCCGGCAGCGAAGGGGCCATCCGCGAGGTGATCGTGCCGATGGTGGAGACCGCCTCTGAGCTGGTGGACGTGCGCCGTCGCGTGCAGGACGTGGTCGAGCTGGGCCACAAGGAGTTCGGCATCTCCAACGATCCCAACACCATCCAGGTGGTCCCCCTGATCGAGGAAGTGCCGGAGCTGCTATCGGCGGGGAGGTTCCTCGGTGAATTCATAGGCAAGGCTTCAGAATCAGGTTACGAGATCCCTTACCTCAGGATGATGCTCGGGCGTAGCGATTCCGCCATGGTCTACGGCATGGTGCCCTCTGTGCTGGCGGTCAAGGTGGCGATCTCCGACTGCTTCGCCATGGGGCGCGAGCGGGGCATAGAGGTCTATCCGGTGCTCGGCGGCGGCGTGCTGCCGTTCCGCGGGCACGTGAGCCTGGAGAACTTCGAGCGCCTGTGCGCCGATTTCGCTGGGGTGCGCACGGTCACCGTGCAGTCCGGCCTGAGATACGATTGCGGCAGCGAGGCCGCGCGGCAGGTGGCCATCAAGGCGGCCGAGGAGCTGCCCGGCGTGCCGCCCCTGGCGTACACGGCCGATCAGCGCGACGAGCTGACCGCCCTGATCGGGGTCTTCACACAGCCTTATCTGGAGAGCTTCAGGGAACTGCTGCCGCCGGTGATCGCCCTGTCGGAGCTGATGCCCCGCCAGCGGGACCGCCTGGCGCGTAAGAGCGCCGTCGGTTACGCGCGTGCCGCGGCCCATCCCGAGAAGCTCGCCGCCGAGATCGCCGACGCCGGCATCGCGGCGGCCGTCGGGGCTGTCGGATCGATCGAAGCCAATAATCTGCCGCGAGCCATCAGCTTCACGGGGGCGCTTTATACCATCGGTCTGCCACCGGAATTCATCGGCACCGGCCGTGGCCTGGCGCGGATAGCCGAGCAGCAGGGGCAAGAGGGGCTGAGCCGGCTCACGCAGCTCTACCCCGGCATGCGCACCGACCTGGCCCGCGCCGCACGCTTCGCCAATCTGGAGATAGCCTCCGCGCATCTCCCCGAGACCCTGGCGGCGCAGATAGCTGAGGATTTCGACCTGGTTTCCAGACATCTCGGCATCGAGCTCGGTCCTGCCTCACCCGATGACCGCCGCTATCACGTACTGCTGGAGACGGTGCAGCCGCTTCTCAGGCAGCTCGCGTCCGGGGAGGAAGAGTGGCGTGGCGAGGCGGCCGATCGGGACCTGGTGACCGAATGGATAAGCCGGCTGGGACGCCTGCGCGGCAGTCTTGGCTGATATCCGCCGGCGCATTGGGTAGAAAGCGCAGCAAGAATATTGTATTTTAATCAATACCGCTTATTCTCCAGGTTATTAAGGTCGGAGCGGAGCAGTAGTCAATGTTTAAGATCCCACCGGTGATCCCATGACTCCACTAAAAGATAATCATTTACATAGTTTCATTCTCCAGGGTTCGGAGCCCAACCTGGACAAGAAGATAAAAATCGATGATACGACCCTGCGCGACGGCGAGCAGACTGCCGGGGTGGTCTTCGCCAACCAGGAGAAGGTGCGCATCGCCCGCCTGCTCGACGAGGTCGGCGTGCACCAGATCGAGGTGGGCATCCCCGCCATGGGCGGCGACGAGAAGAAGACCATCAAGCACATCGCCGGGCTGGGGCTGGGCGCCAGCATCCTGGCCTGGAATCGCGCCGTCGTGGACGACATCCAGCACTCGCTCGACTGCGGCGTCAACGCCGTGGCCATCTCGATGTCAGCTTCGGACATTCATATCGAGCACAAGCTGAAGAAATCTCGCACCTGGGTGCTCGACAGCATCAAGGCGGCCGTCGATTTCGCCAAGCAGCATGACCTTTACGTGTCCGTCAACGCCGAGGACGCGTCTCGCGCCGACCTCGACTTCCTGGTGCGCTTCGCCCAGGCCGCCCGGGACTGCGGCGCCGACCGCATGCGCTTCTGCGACACGGTAGGCATCCTCGATCCTTTCGATACCTACAACGTCATATCGTTTATCCGCAAGAACGTGGATATCGAGCTGGAGATGCACACCCATAACGACTTCGGCATGGCTACCGCAAACGCCATTGCCGGCATCAAGGCCGGCGCTACCTACGTGAACACGACCGTGAACGGGCTGGGGGAGAGGGCAGGCAATGCCGCCCTCGAGGAAGTGGTGATGGCGCTCAAGTACATCTCCAAGGTGGACCTGAGGCTCAAGACCGAGCGCTTCCGCGAACTTTCGGAGTTCGTGGCCAGCGCCTCGGCGCGCTCAATCCCCGTCTGGAAGCCGATCGTCGGCGCCAATGTTTTTGCCCACGAATCGGGCATACATGCTGATGGGGTCATCAAGAATCCGCTCAACTACGAGGTGTTTACACCTGAGGAAGTAGGCCTGGAGCGCCAGTTGGTCATCGGCAAGCATTCGGGCACCAAGGCTATAAAGATGAAGTTCAAGGAGTTCCTCATCGAGTTGGACGACGATGATTGCGTGTCGATCCTGGAGATCGTGCGCAAGCACGCGGTTGAGTCCAAGCGCGGGCTCTTCGAGAAGGAACTCATGTACATCTACAAGGATTACAAGGCCCAGAAGGAGGCCTCAGAGGCCAGCAGTGGCTAGCACGCTGGCTGAAAAGATCATTGCCGCGCACGTGGGCCGCGAGGTTAAGCCGGGCGAGATCGTCGTCACCGGCGTGGATGTTACTGCCCTTCAGGACGGCACCGGGCCGCTGGCCCTCCAGCAGCTCGAGGAGCTGGGCATGGTGCGGGCGCACAACCCGGCCAAGACCATCCTCTTCATCGATCACGCCGCGCCCAGTCCCCGCAAGGAACTCTCCAACGCCCACATGTCGCTGCGCGCTTTTGCGGCCAAGACCGGGGCAGTCCTTTCCGAGATCAGCGAGGGAGTATGCCATCAGCGGCTGGTCGAGAACTTTGCTTCGCCGGGCGACATCCTGATAGGAGCCGATTCCCATACCTGCACCTCCGGAGCGCTGGCCGCATTTTCCACCGGCATGGGCTCCACTGACGTCGGTATCGGCATCGCCACGGGCAAGACCTGGCTCAAGGTGCCGGAGACGCTGCGCGTCGAGATAACCGGTGAGTTTGGCAAAGGCGTCTACGCAAAGGATTTGATCCTGCACCTGATCGGCGAGATCGGGGCCGACGGGGCCACCTACATGGCGCTGGAGTTCACCGGACCGGGCGCGAAGGCGATGACCATGTCGGAGCGCTTTACGCTCGCCAACATGGCGGTCGAGGCAGGCGCCAAGACGGGGCTCTTCGCCTCGGATGAGAAGACGCGGGCATGGCTCGAGGAGCACGGCCGCGCCGAAGACTACCAGGAATTGGCGGCCGACGAAGGAGCCGAGTATAGCCGCACGGTGACGATCGACGCGAGCTCGCTGGAGCCGACTGTCTCGGCGCCGCATACGGTGGACAACACCCGCACAGTATCCGAGGCCGTGGGCACGAAGGTGGACCAGGTCTTCATCGGCACCTGTACCAACGGGCGCATCGAGGACCTGCGTATCGCCGCTGACATCCTGCGCGGGCAGGAGCGCAATCCTTCGACCCGCCTGATTGTAACGCCCGCATCGCGCACGGTTTACATGCAGGCCGCCGATGAGGGTCTGCTGAAGATCTTTGCCGAGGCCGGCGCTCTGGTGACGGGACCGGGCTGCGGCGCCTGCGTCGGCGTGCATGGTGGCATCCTGGGTGACGCCGAAGTCTGCCTGGCGACCCAGAACCGCAATTTCCAGGGCCGCATGGGCAACGCCGAAGCTTTTATCTGGCTGGGCTCGCCGGCAACCGCCGCCGCTTCAGCCATCACGGGCGTGATCACTGATCCCCGCGAATTCATAAAGTAGTTAACCAGGAACAATGAACCAGGAACAGGGAACATGATTTTAAAAGGAAGAGCCTGGAAATTCGGGGACAGCATATCGACCGACCATATCGCGCCGGGGCGCTATTTCCATCTGCGCACCAACCTGCCCGAGCTCGCCAAGCACGTGCTCGAGGACGCCAACGCCGATTTCGCCTCGCAGATGCAGCCGGGCGATTTCGTGGTGGCCGGCCGCAACTTCGGCCTGGGCTCCAGTCGCGAGCACGCGCCGCGAATCATCAAGCTCGCCGGCGCCGGGGCGGTAATGGCGCAGTCCTTTGCCCGCATTTTCTTCCGCAATTCGATCAACGTCGGCCTGCCGGTCCTGGAGATAGACACCAGCGGCATCCAGCAGGGTGACGAGCTCGAAGTGGATCTGGAGGCGGGCACGGTCAGGAACGTGACCAGGGATGAGACCCTCACATTCGCGCCGCTGCCGCCGGTCATGGTGAAGATCCTCTCCGACGGCGGCCTGGTGGACCATTTCAAGAAATATGGCGATTTCAACCTCGAATAGGAACGGAGCATAGCTAATGGCTTACAGAGTCACGTTGATTCCGGGCGACGGTATCGGCCCTGAGATAACCCAGGCGGCCAGGCGTGTGGTCGAGGCGACCGGCGTCGAGTTCGACTGGCAGGTAGTGGACGCCGGTCAGGACATAATGGCTGAATATGGCACACCGCTTCCCGACAACGTGCTCGAGTCTATCCGTGAGACCGGCGTGGCCCTCAAAGGGCCGGTCACGACTCCAGTGGGCAGCGGCTTCCGCAGTGTCAACGTGGCCCTGCGCCGGGCGCTCGACCTGTACGTCAACCTGCGTCCGGCCATCTCCATCCCCGGGGTGAAGTCACGCTACGAGGACATCGACCTGGTGATCGTGCGCGAGAACACCGAAGACCTCTACGCCGGCATCGAGCACATGGTCGGCGAGGACGCTGCCGAAAGCATCAAGATCATAACCCGCAAAGCGTCGGAGCGGGTGGTCCGCTACGCCTTCGAGTACGCGAAGGCCCAGGGCCGTAAAAAGGTGACGGCTGTGCACAAGGCCAACATCCTCAAGTGCAGCGACGGCCTTTTCCTGGAATCGGCGCGTCATGTGGCAGAAAGCTACAGCGATGTCGAGTTCGAGGACCGAATCGTTGACAACATGTGCATGCAGCTGGTCCAGAAGCCGGAACTCTACGACGTCATGGTGATGCCCAACCTATATGGCGACATCCTCTCAGACCTCTGCGCCGGCCTGGTCGGCGGATTGGGCGTGGCGCCGGGAGCCAACATCGGCGACACCATGGCCGTCTTCGAGCCCGTCCACGGCAGCGCCCCCAAATACGCCGGCAAGAACAAGGCCAACGCCACGGCCACCATCCTGTCTGCGGTGCTGATGCTCAGGCACCTGGGTGAGAATGAGGCTGCCGACAAGGTGACGGCGGCGGTGCGGAAGGTCATCGGAGAAGGCAGGCAGGTCACCTACGACCTGGGCGGCAGCGCCGGCACCTCGGAGATGGCCGACGCCATCATCGAAGCGCTCTAACTCTACTGGCCGACCGCGCTTAGCGGCTTCAGGCTGGCCAGCACAGCCTGGACATCCCCCCAGCTGATGACCCAGGTCCCCGAGGTGATGCTGTACCACAGCTGCTGCGGCTGGCCCGTGAGCGGATCTGTGTACTGCCCCGGCCAGACCACCACGAAAGTCTCGGCGTCCTCGACCGCGGTCGTGCGCACCGGGGCTCCCTCCGGCAGGTAGTCACGCGTCTTGTGCCAGTAGACCTGGTATGTGACGCCGTTGATCTCCTCTTCAGTCAGGTAGTAACCGGAAAGCGGCTCGGCGTTGGAAAGGCTCTGATTGAAGGTCAGCGAGCGGTTGGGGTTGGAGGGATCCGAGTAACGGAAGCTGTAGTATCCGACTGGATCCGTTTCGTTCCTGCCGCCGTAACCTATCAGGTCCTTCTCCAGCGTATACCCGGAGGGCAGCTCGGTAGGCACGATGACGGGATAGGGCATCTGCTTCTGCAGCTCGATGAAGGCACGCATGTCCTCGGGCGATGGGATGCCGGTCACACTCTGCAGGGCGGGGTCGAGCGTGATGCCAGGGACCACGGGCTTCTTGGCGGTCGTCGCGGTTGCGGTGGTCGCCGTCTGGGTCCTGGTTGAAGTCCTGGGAGCTGAGCTGGTGGAACCGCCGCCGCCGCAGCTGCCGATCAGGACCGTGGCTGCGAAGGCGACGGCGACAGCCGTGAGGAAAGCGGTTTCCTTCAGGCTGAATCTGCGGGATTTTTTCGGTTGATCATTCATGGAAAGGTTGTTGCGCGGCGATCAGTTGCTTGTCTCGCTCCATATGATAGCAGACATGGGCGTTGCCGTTGCCGGCAGCTCCGAGGCGAGCAAAAAAATAAATCATCCAATTTGCGGACATGTTGACGAAATTGTGTTGCGCTAAAAATTGGCTGCGGATATGATTCATTTCCCACCAACCATTGCAGGAGAGAAGGAGCGGTAATTGTCCGTAACCGGAGCTACCTCGGTCGAGGATCCTGAGGTAAAGAGATCTTCGAAAAACGTGGCTGAGGTTTCCTGCGAGACCTGTTTCTTCAATCTGGGCGAGCTGTGTTCGCTACCCAGGAAAGAAGCCTGCGCCACCTTCAGACCCGCGTGGATGGAGACTGCCAGGACCCGCGGACGCCGCGCGATCCGTTAGCCGGCTTTCAGCGCGCACGGCGCCCAGCCGGCTTAACTTAGCGGCTATTCCTCACCCTTGATAACCAGCACCGGGCATCCGGCTCGCTGTAGGACTCTGTGGCTGACACTGCCAAGCAGCAGGCCCCGGAACTCGCTCAGGCCACGGCTGCCCAGGATGAGCAAGTCCGCTTTCTCGTTGTTGGTTATATCCAGGATGGCCTCGCCGACCTCTTCGGGAGGGTAGTCCATCTCGATCACCGTTCTGAAGGGGACGCCCTTGGCGCTCAGTTGCTTGCCGGCTTCCTCGACGATGTTATCCGCCATCTCCTTGTTCTTGAGCTCGGGGTCGACGTCGGCGGTGCAGCCGGGGCAGACATGCAGGACGACGACCTCCTTGGTGCCGGCGATGGCAGCCAGGTCGGCCGCGTGCGCGACAGCCATGGCGGCTGTCTTGGACCCATCAGTGGCTACGATGATCTTCTCGTACATGCTGCCTCCTTATACCCGCGCTCAGCAGGTTTGAATCGGTGGTTTACGAAAAGGAGTTCGGTCGATTGCGCGGACTACTTGATAGTTCCGGTCTTGCGGACGTTGATCTGCACGGTCTCGCCCTCGATTTTGACGGTCGAGTCGAAACCTCCCTCGGGCGCCGTCGCCTCGAAACCAAGCTCCCGGCAGAGTGTCTCAGCCTGGAAGAAACCGGAGAACTCGCGCGCGATACCGAGCAGGTCCTCGGAACCGGCCAGGTTGACCGCGATCGTATCCTCGATCTCGAGGCCGGCGTCTTTGCGCAGGTTCTGGACCTTGTGCACCAGCTCGCGGGCCAGTCCCTCACGGCGCAGCTCTTCGGTGACTTCGGTCCTGATGCCGACGGCGCGTCCTCCCTGGGACTCGACCGAGAAACCTTCCTTCTCCATCTCCTCCACCAGGATCTCGTCGCGCTCGAGGGTCTCTTCGCGGCCCTCGATCGAAATGCCGATGCGGCCATCTGCTTCGAGCGCCTTGATAGTGTGTTCGGGGTCGAGAGCGGCAATCGCCGCGTCGACCATCGGCCGCTTGGGCCCGAAGCGGGGGCCGAGCTTCTGCAGGTTGGGCTTAAGCTTAACGCCGGCCAGTTCACCGACTTCGCGGACGAACTTTAGGCTCTTGACGTTGAGCTCATCGAGAACCAGGTTCTGCAGCGCCTCTATCGCCCGCTGTTCCTCTTCGGTGGCGACCGCCACGGCTTCCGCAAGCGGCTGACGGGTCTTGAGGGCCGCCTTGTTGCGCGCCGCGCGCCCCAGGTTTATAACCCGGCGCACCATCTCCATCTCGAACAGCAGTTCTTCATCAACCAGGTTTTCTTCCATCTGCGGGAAGTCACAAAGGTGCACGCTCTCCGGCGCCGCGAGGTCGGTCGAGCAGACCAGGTTGCGGTAGATCGCCTCGGCCATGAAGGGAGTGTACGGCGCCAGCAGCTTGGCGACCGTCACCAGGCATTCATGCAGGGTCAGATAGGCGCTGACCTTGTCGGCGTCTTCCTCGCTCTTCCAGAAACGGCGACGGCTGCGGCGCACGTACCAGTTGGAGAGATCGTCAACAAACTCCTGGATGGCGCGGCCGCTGGCGGTCACCTCGTAGTTGTCGAGGCCTTCGCGCACCTTGCCGGCGAGGCGCTCGCGCGCGGAGATGATCCAGCGGTCCAGCAACGGCCGGTCCGCCACGGGCACGCTGTGCTCGAGCGGATTGAAGCCGTCGATATTGGCGTAAACGGTGAAGAAGGAATAGGTGTTCCAGAGAGTGAGCAGGAATTTGCGCACCACCTCGTCGATCGCCTCGGGGAAGAAACGCCGCGGGTACCAGGGCGAACTGACCGTGAACAGGTACCAGCGGAAGGCGTCGGCGCCCTGCCGGTCGAGCACCTGCCAGGGCTCGACCACGTTGCCCTTGGACTTGCTCATCTTCTGGCCTTCGCGGTCGAGGATGTGCCCCAGGCAGACCACGTTCTTGTAGCTGGAGCGGCCGAAAAGCAGGGTGCTCACCGCCATCAGGCTGTAAAACCAGCCTCGGGTCTGGTCGATGGCTTCGCAGATGAAATCCGCGGGGAAGCGCTGCTCGAACAGCTCCTCGTTCTCAAAGGGATAATGCCACTGCGCCACCGGCATGCTGCCGGAGTCGAACCAGGCGTCGATGACCTCTGTCACGCGGGTCATCTCCTTGCCGCAATCAGGGCATTTGAGCTTCACCTCATCGATGAAGGGCCGGTGCAGGTCGAGTTCTCCACCCGGGTCGGTGACGGCAAGGCGCCGCAGCTCCTCGAGGCTGCCGATGCAGACTTCATGATCCTCGGCGCAGCGCCAGACCGGCAGGGGAGTACCCCAGTAACGCTCCCGCGACAGCGCCCAGTCGATGTTGTTCTCCAGCCAGTTGCCGAAGCGGCCGTGCTTTATGTGTTCAGGGTGCCAGTTGACCGACTCGTTGGCGGCCAGCAGCTCATCCTTGATGGCGGTGGTCTTGATATACCAGCTCGCCTTGGCGTAGTAGATGAGTGGCGTGTCGCAGCGCCAGCAGTGCGGATAGGAATGCTCGTAGGGCACATGCGCGAGCAGCAGGCCGCGGCCCCGCAGTTCCTCGACTATGTCCGGATCGGCATCCTTGACGAACCGGCCGGCCCAGGGCGTGACCCTGGGTTCGAAGACGCCCTCTTCAGTCACCGCGTTGATCACCGGCAGGTCGTTGTCGCGCCCGACCTGGAGGTCGTCGGCGCCAAAAGCCGGCGCGATGTGGACGATGCCGGTGCCTTCGCTGTCGGAGACAAAATCAGCGGTGACGACGAAGTGGGCCTTTTTGTCCGGCTGGATAAAATCGTAGGGAGCGACATAGGCGGTGCCGCCCAGCTTCGAAGCATCGACGTCGCGGACGACCTCGGCGTCCTCACCAAGCACCTTCTCGACCAGCGAACGCGACATTATCAGCCGCTCGCCGCCCGAGTTCACCTCGACGTAATCAATCTTAGGATTGATGGCAGCGGCCACGTTGCTGATGAGCGTCCAGGGAGTCGTGGTCCAGACCAGCAGCGCAAGGTCCGGATCGTCCGCCAGCGGGAATTTCACGAAGATCGAGGGCTCCTCGACGGTCTTGTAGCCCTGGTCGACCTCGTGGCTGGAGAGAGCCGTGCCGCAGCGGGCGCAGTAGGGCACTACTTTGTAATCGTGGTAGAGCAGCCCCTTCTTCCAGATCTCCCGGAGGATCCACCAAACGCTCTCGATGTAATCGTTGGTCAGCGTGTAATAGGCGTCGCCGGTGTCGATCCAGAAGCCTATGCGCTCGGTGAGTTTCTCCCAGTCCTCGAGATAGCGGTAGATACTCTCGCGGCAAAGCTGGTTGAATTTGGCGATGCCGACCTTCTCGATATCCTGCTTGCCGCTGATGCCGAGCTGTTTCTCCACCTCGAGCTCGACCGGCAGGCCGTGCGTGTCCCAGCCGGCCTTGCGCGGCACGTGATAGCCGCACATGGAGCGGTAGCGGGGGAAGATGTCCTTGAAGATACGGGCGAGCACGTGGTGTGAGCCCGGCTTTCCGTTCGCCGTCGGTGGACCTTCGTAGAAGACGAACTCCGGGCCGCCCTTCCGCGCTTCCAGGCTTTTCTGGAAGATGTCGTTGCGGCGCCAGAAGTCGAGGATGCCCTGCTCGAGCGCCGGCAGGTCTACCCGCGGCTCCACACTGCCATATATGTTGTTCTTGTCGCTTTCTGTCATCGGTTGTGTCCAAATATTGGTTCGGGGCTTCCAGCCCGGCCCGGGGACACTACAATATATGAAGAGTCAGGCTGCATTTGCAACTTTGGCAAGCCCTCAGGCGTGGGTATATCATTAGCGGCGGATGGAAGGCCGGTTCCCAAATTGAAGCCGAAGCAAACCGTCGCCGTTTTTGCGGCTACCTTCGCATTTCTCGTCCTGATTCTGGGAGTCGCCACCTACCTGCTTTTGGGAGACAGCGGAACCTCCGGAGAAGACGGCGCCTCGGGGGCCGGTGCGGCGCCACGGGAGCGGACTTTGCAGGATGCCCCACAGGCCCGTTTTCTGAGCATCTTCTCATCGAGCGGCGACGGCAGCCTGTCCTCCTACCTGGTCGGCGGCAAGACCGATGAGTTCAACGCCTTCGGCGAGGCGATCGCCGGCGCCCGGCCGGCGGATGGCGCCAGCGACGAGACTTATGCCGATCTGCTGGTCCTGTCTTTCGGCGAGGATGACACCCTGGAGATCTCTTACTCCCGCGCCCATAACCGGTTTATACTTGGTGACGTCATATACGAGCCGGCTACGGAGCTGGCTCCGATGATCGAATCCGTGGAGCAAAAATTCAACAACACCAGCCCGGCGGACCAAGGGCCGCAAGGAGTGGATTGGAATAACCATTTATCTCGATAACGCTGCCAGCAGCTGTCCCAAACCGCCCGAAGTGATCGGCGCTGTTGACCGCTGTCTCCGGGAGTGGTGCGCAAACCCCGGGCGCGGTGCGCACAAGACCGCTGTGGCCGCGGCCAGGGTCATCCATCAAACCCGTGAGAAAGCCGCCCGGCTGCTTAACGTCGCCGACAGCGCCAACATCATCTTCACTCAGAACGCAACCGACGCGCTCAACATGGCCATGCAGGGCCTCCTGGAGCCGGGCGACCATGTCGTCAGCACCACGGTTGAGCATAACGCTGTCGTCAGGCCGCTTAAAGTGCTGACCCGGCGTGGGGTGGATGTGACCCTGGTTCCCGCGGATGGAACCGGCTTCGTCGACGCTGGCGCCATTCTTTCTGCCATCAAGGGGTCGACGCGCCTGGTGGTGCTCAGCCACGCTTCCAACATCACCGGCGCCATCATGCCGATACCGGAGCTGAGCCTGGCGCTCAGAGAGCGCGAAGTGCCCCTGCTGGTCGACGCCGCTCAGACCGCTGGCACCATCAAGCTGGATCTCGAAGCGACGCCGATCACGATGCTCGCCTGTACCGGCCATAAAAGTCTCATGGGGCCGCAGGGAATAGGGCTGCTTTACATCGCGCCCGAGATCGAGCTGCGTTCGCAGCGGCAAGGTGGAACCGGCACCCATTCCGATGAGGAGCAGGACGCCCTGGCGCGCCCCGACCGCTACGAGGCCGGCACGCTCAATACGCCTGGTATCGCCGGGCTGGGGGCCGGCATCGATTTTATCGAGGCTGAGGGGATCGAGAAGCTAGCCGCTCACAAGAACCTTTTGACGGCGAGGCTTCATGAAGGGTTGGCGGGTATCGACGGCGTCGAGGTCTACGGACCGCGACTCGGCGAGGCACGCGGGCCGCTGGTGGCTTTTAACGTGGGCGAGCTGGCATCCTCCGAAGTGTCGGGGGCGCTCGACCGCGAATACGATATCGCATCTCGTGCCGGCATCCACTGCGCCCCCGGCGCGCATCAGGCGATGGGGACCAGCAAGCGTGGCGCCGTGCGGCTGAGCATCGGCCCTTTCAACACCGAGGCGGACGTCGACGCGGCCCTGGAAGCAGTCGCGAAGATCGCCGCCGGGGCGTGAGCTGATGGAAAAGATCTTTGCCAACTGCGCCACCATGGCCATCGGCAGCCTGCCTTTCACAGATCCTGAGCAGGCGGTGGATCTGATGCTCCGGAACAATCCTGAATGCCCCGGTTGGCCTCAGCTGCCCCGAATCGATTTTCGTGAAGGCATGTATATCCAGTTCGCCGAAGGCATGCCCGCAGCCGTTGTAGACGCCGGTCACGAGCGCATCTGGTTCGACGCCGGGCAGGCTCCTGAGCGCATGGCGGACTTCTATGAACACTACCTGTCCGAAGACGTGGATTACTGCTCTATTTCCGCCAATTACGCCCGCGGGCTGGACAGTTTCATCAAGCGGTTGCCGGTGGAAGGGGCTCTCTTTACCAAGGGACAGGTCACCGGGCCGGTAAGCTACGGGTTGACGGTGACCACAGGTGACCAGAAGCCGGTCCTCTATAACGCCGACCTCTTCGAGGCCGTCGTCAAGGCACTGGCGATGAAGGGTCGCTGGCAGGCCGAGCGGTTCCGCGCCGCCGCGCCGGAGCAGACGCCGGTCATATTCTTTGACGAGCCTTACCTGACGCAGGTCGGCTCGGCAATGATCAGTCTGCCTCCCGAGCAGGTGACCGCAAGCCTCAACGAATGTTACGCCGCCGTCGACGGCCTTACCGGCACGCACGTCTGCGGCGGCACCGACTGGGGTCTGCTCGCGGGCACGGATGTGGACATCCTGCATTTCGACGCGTTCGAGCACCTGCGCGAACTGTTGCTCTATGAGAAGGAGATCGCCGGTTTCCTGGAGCGTGGCGGCATGCTGGCGTGGGGGATAGTGCCTACCGACGAGCGGGCGCTGGATCTGGAGGCCGGAGAAATGGCCGGCCGGGTTTCTGTGGCCGCCGAGAAGGTAGCTGCCTTCGGCGGCGGCTTGAGCGCCCAGGACGTGCTCCGGAGCTCGTTCATCTCACAGGCCTGCGGACTGGGCTCGCGCACTGAAGAAACCGCTCGGCGCTGCCTGGAGCTGGCGGCGGAGATCACGGATGTTTTGCGGCCGCAAATATGTTAAGCTACCCACGATTCGGGTACATATGCACTTGCGAGCGTCAGTCTTATGCTCAAGTCTATGGTCCCGATGACGGAGAATAATTTGGATCATAAGCGGAATAAAGACATGCGAGCACGCCTTCGACGGGCATTTGGGCAGTTCTGGAGATACTGCCTCGTCGGCGCCTCCGGTTTTCTCATCAATATGCTGGTCTTCTGGGTGATGCTCACCGTCTTTGACGCGCACTACATGATGGCAGCAAGCGTATCCTTCGCCGTGGCGGTCACCAATAATTTCGTGCTGAACAAGTACTGGACTTTCGGGAATCCCGATGGCGACACTTTTGCCCAGGCCGGGCGTTTTGCGGTCATCAGCGTGAGCAGCTGGCTGCTTAACCTGCTCCTGCTCAGGCTGCTCATCGAAGACGCAAACATGAACAGCGAGCTGGCGGCCCAGGCGATCTCGATCTCTCTGGTGACCATCCTTAACTTCTCCGGCAACAAGCTGTGGAGTTTCCGGCAGCCCACCACCCGTTAAGCTTTCTCTCAGGTTGCCGGTGTCTCCGGTAAGCAGATCAAGCCTCCCGGCAATCGCCGGATTTATCCTTTTAATCCTGGCCCTCGCCGCGATGCTCACGCAACCTGCGATTGCCAGGGCCCAGACTGTGACGGGCACGCCCCGGCTCGACGAGTTCGAGGCCAAGCGGATCGCTTCCGACTACGGCAACGTGCGAGATGTCGTCTCCAAACATTTCCTGCTGGAGCGGCGGGCGGAGTTTGACGAGGCGGCCGGCGTCTGGGAAGTGACCTGGACCAATCCCCTCAATAACCGCAGGATCGTCGCGGTCGAGGTCAATGACGCCACCGGCGCCGTGCTGTCGGTGAGTATCCGCCCTGAGGCTTACGACGAATTCCTGCCGCTGCTGACCGAACAGGAGGCTATCAGCGTCGCCCGCGACCAGTCGAAGGTCCAGGACGAGCTCGCCGGGCGGCCCGAGGATGACGCCCGCGCCAACCTGGGCGACGACCATGTCTGGACCGTCAGCTTCTATTCCGGCAACGACACCGTCGCCGAAGTGCTGGTCGACGATAATACCGGATTGGTGAACGAGGTCCGGGTCGGCCCCCAGGTGGCGTGGCAGATGGCCCGCGGCTACGATGGCGCTTTCGGGCGCATCATCAACGAGCCCTACATATGGCTGCCGCTGTGCCTTATCTTCCTGGCGCCGTTCATCGATCTCAGCCGGCCGCTGCGCATGCTGCATCTGGATCTGCTGGTGCTGTTGTCGTTCACAGTCTCACACTACTTTTTCAACCTTGGTGAGATCTTCACTTCGGTGCCGCTCGCCTACCCGCCGCTCATCTATATATTCCTGAGGATGGGTTACATGGCGGTCAGGCGGCAGCCGTCCGCGGCCCAGCGCCGTCCGCGGCTGCACCTCAATTTCTCGCCGAGGATAATGTTCATCGGCCTGCTGGCGCTGCTGCTTTTCCGCCTCACCATCAATATCGCCGACTCGAATGTGGTCGACGTCGGCTACTCAGGCGTCATCGGCGCCCACCGCATCCTCGAAGGGACCGCCCCTTACGGGAATTTCCCGTCCGACAACGCCAATGGCGACACCTACGGCCCGCTGGATTACATCGTTTATGTGCCTTTCGAAAAGGTCTTGCCCTGGTCGGGCGAATGGGATGACCTCCCGGCGGCGCACGCGACGGCGATCTTCTTCGACCTGCTGGCGGTGGCCGGCATGTACTATGCCGGAAGGAGGTTGGGGCGGCACCGCGGAGCAGAAGAGGCGAAGCGTTTCGGTCTGGCGCTGGCATGGGGTTGGGCCGCATTTCCCTACACGACGTTCGTGCTCAACTGCAACGTCAACGACAGCATCGTCGCGGCCTTTCTGATCTGGGGCTTCGTCCTGCTGGAGACCGCGCCGCTTGCCGGCCTCATGCTGGGGTTGGCCACACAGATAAAGTTCTTCCCGGCCATGCTGGGGCCGCTGTGGGCGTCGTTCCCAAGGGCTTTCCGTGGCTGGTGGCGCCGGATCCTCTTCATCGTCGGTTTCGGCGTGGCCATCGCCCTGACACTGCCGGTGATCTTCCTTGGGGATGGCGCCTTCTCGACTTTCTGGGAACGCTCCGTCACCTGGCAGCTGGGGCGCGACTCGCCCTTCAGCATCTGGGGCCAGCATATGGACGCGCTTGCGGGAGCACAGCGCCTGGGGCAATATGTACTGGTAGTATTGGCCCTGGCGGTGTATTTCTGGCCGCCCCGCAAGACGATGCTCAACGTGGCGGCGGCCTCGGCGGCGTTGATCACGGGATTCGAGATGCTGCAGACGCACTGGTTTTACCTATACATACCCTGGTTCTTCCCGCTGGCACTGATAGCGCTGCTCGGCTGGACCGTCAGGAATCCGGAAAGGAATAGTGTGGCCTCAAGCGATGCATAAGTTGCTGGATAATCTGAGGGGTTGGTTCGACGGCCTGGATGAACGCCGTCAGCGATGGCTGATAACCGGACTCTTCCTTCTGGCCCAGGTGTTCATCTGGGCGGTCGTCTTCGAGATCCTCTGGTACGGCGACCGCTCGATCACCGACACGCCGGTCTATTACAACTACGCCAACCGCATCATCTCCGGGATGATGCCCTACTATGAGTTCGCGTCCGAGTACCCGCCGGTCGCCATGCTGCTGTTCTCGCTGCCGCGACTGCTTTCCGGTAACAATTACTTCTATTTCGTGATCGCCTTCGAGGCGGAGATGCTCGCCTTCAGCTGCGGCATCGTCCTCATCCTGTCGGCGCTCGCCTGGCGCCAGTGGCATAGCCTCGGCAAGGTCGCCGGAACTCTCGCAACCTATACCATCTTCCTGCTTTACCTGGGTTCGATCGTGGAACTGCGCTTCGATCTGGCGGCTGCCTTTCTAATCCTGGCCAGCATTGCCTGTTTCGTCACCGACAGGCGCATGGCCGCCTGGCTGCTGCTGGGCATCGGCGCCATGACCAAGGTGATTCCGCTGCTGATCGCACCTCTGTTTCTTATCAGCCTTTACCGCAGAAGGCAGTGGCGCGAATTGGTGACCGGTCCGGCCCTCATGGTGCTGACCGCAGCGCTCATCGCCCTGCCTTTCCTGCTGATATCCCCATCGGGGCTGGCCAACGCTTTCCTGTACCATGTCGAGCGGCCGCTGCAGCTGGAGAGCAGTTGGGCTTCGCCGCTTCTGCTGATGGCCAAGTTCGGTGGCTACGATGTCTCGATCATGAACTCCTACGGCTCGCATAACGTCTTCTCGTCTGCGTCGGACACGCTGGCTTTCTTCTCGGGCCCTGTGACGATGCTGGTGCTGCTGGCCACTTATTGGGTCTATTGGCGCCGCAGCCGGACCGACGGGCCTGAGTCCTGGGACAGCCCGCAGATCATCCGCTTCGCCTCGGTCGCCATCGCGGTCTTCATCTTCGGAGGGAAGGTCTTCTCGCCGCAATTCCTTATCTGGCTGCTGCCGCTGATACCGCTCATCAAGGGAAGGGACAGGGGTCTCATCGCTGGCATGTTCGGCGCGGTGCTGATCTTGACTCAGTGGGAGTTCCCGGCGCGCTACTGGAATCTCTATATGCTGGAGAAGCCGATCATCGTGGAAGTCGCCGCGCGCAACGCCTTGCTGGGGCTGCTGCTCGTGGTGATCATGGTTTCACCGGGGAGGGAAAGGGAGCCGGTCGTCATCCGCGCCGCCGCCGCCGATCGCGACCGTATCGGGGAACGCGCGACCGGCTAAGCCTGCAGCTGGAAGCTCTCGATCGCGGTAGCGCGTCCTTCGTCATCAGCAGTGACCACGACCCCTTCGATCCAGACGTCATCGTCGGCGACCTCGAAACGTATCGGCATCTCCGTCAGGAACCGCTGCAGGATGATCTCCTTTTTCACACCGATCACCGAGTTGCGCGGACCGGTCATGCCGGCGTCGGTGATGTAGGCCGTCCCCTTGGGCAGGACCTTGGCGTCGGCCGTCTGCACATGGGTATGGGTGCCGATGACGGCAGTCACGCGGCCGTCAAGATAAATCCCCATGGCGACCTTCTCGCTGGTAGCCTCGGCGTGGAAGTCCAGAAAGATATGATGCACGTCCGCCGGTATCCCGGCGAGCACCGGGTCGATCGACTGGAAGGCGCCCGATGGCGCTCCGATGTAGAGATTCCCCGACATGTTCACGACCGCCACCTTGACCCCGTTTTTTTCGACGACGGTCAAGCCGCGGCCGGGATTCTGCGGCAGGTAATTGGCGGGCCGGACGATGCGGTCGGAGCTGTCCAGGAACGGAAAGACCTCGCGCTGCCTCCAGACGTGGTTGCCCATGGTGATGACGTCGACGCCGCCCGCGAGCAGCTTGCCGGCTATCTTGCTGGTTATGCCGGCGCCTGAGGCGGCGTTCTCGCCGTTGGCGATGACGAAATCCGCGCCGAAGTCCTCGATCAGATCCTGCAGTCTGGCAAGCAGGCCATCGCGACCGGGCTTGCCGAAGATGTCGCTGATGAAAAGGATTTTCATGAAGCCGAGTATAGCAGATGCGTTTGGCATCCCAATCATGCTGCTATATCATCAACGCTTGATATGGGAGCCCGGACGGGGAGAAAACGATGAAGGTCCTGATCACCGGCGGCGCCGGGTATATCGGCAGCATCGTGACCGAGGTCTGCCTCGAGTCTGGCGACGAAGTCACCGTCTATGACAACCTGTCAACCGGCCACCGCGAGGCTGTCCATCCGGACGCGCGACTGGTCATCGGCGACGTTGCCGATGAGGAACTCCTGATGGGGACCTTTAAAAAGGATAAGACCGAGGCCGTCATCCACATGGCCGGTTTCATCGAGGCGGGCGAGTCGATGCAAAACCCGGGCAAGTATTTCCGCAATAATACCTGCCGGCCGCTGGGACTGCTCGAGGCGATGGTAGCGGCTGGCGTCGAACGCTTTCTGTTCTCATCGACGGCCGCCATCTACGGCGATCCGACAACCGACCTCCTGGAAGAATCACACCCGCAGAATCCCACCAACGCCTACGGCGAATCCAAGATGCTCTTCGAGCGCATGCTCGACTGGTACGAGCGCATCCACGGCATCCGCCACGCGGCGCTTAGATATTTCAATGCCGCCGGCGCTTCGGCTGAAAGGGGAGAGGATCATCATCCCGAAAGCCATCTGATTCCGCTGGTCCTCAAGGCCGCGCTGGGGCAGTTGCCCGGCGTTGAGATCTACGGCACCGATTATCCGACCGCGGACGGCACCTGCATCCGAGACTACATACATGTGCGCGACCTGGCCCAGGCGCACCTGTTGGCCCTCCGGGGGCTCGATGGCGGCTGCTTCCATTACAACCTCGGCAACGGCAAGGGATATTCGGTGCGCGAGGTGATCGACACAGCGCGCGCGGTAACCGGGATAGATTTCGAGGTGAGGGAAGGCGGACGTCGCCACGGCGACCCGGTCGTGCTCGTAGCCAGTTCGGACCGGATCATCGCCGACCTGGGCTGGCAGCCACGGCATCCATCTCTGACTGATATCGTCGCGAGCGCCTGGAAGTGGCATCAGAGCCATCCCCGCGGCTACGCGGACTGAGCGCCCGGCTCATTAAGGAGAGGTTCCGATGCTGACTTTGCACCCGAACAGACTTCTCCGCTACGGGCTGGTGTTTGTGGCGGTCATCGCGCTGCTGGCCGCCCTGCTTTTCAGCGGTTGCGGCGGCACCGATGCAACGACCAGCGCCGAAACCACGGTTTTGACTTCTTTGTCTGCAACCGCTGCCTCTACGTCGACCACCGCGGCGCCCGTGCTTTACAGGTTCGCCGTCTGCGGCGACAACCGCACGCTTGGCATCGCGAATGGCGTCCTGCCGAGCATCATCGAATCAGCCAAGGCGCGAGGGGCCGCCTTCGCGGTAAACACCGGCGACGTCTCCAATGGCGGCACAAGTGAGGAGCTTACCCTGTACCGTGACCTGACCGAGCGGTCGGGGCTCAAGTTCTACACGGTTCCCGGGAACCATGACGTCGGGGCTGGAGGCGTCAGCGAGACCTACACGAGCATAATCGGCGAGACGCACTACAGTTTCGATTTCGGCGGCGACCACTTCATCGTCCTCGACAACGCCGATGACAGCACTGGCATCGACGATGCCCAGATGCAGTGGTACGAGGCGGACCTGGCGGCCCATGCCTCCTCGCCGCATCAGTTCATCTTCACCCATATCCCGGTCGCGGATCCCTCGCTGCCATCGGGGCATGTGTCCGGGGAATCCGGGAAGGGGGGTCTTGAATCCGGTAAAAGGATCGTCGCGGACGCGGCCGGATATCCCGACGTCAGCGCTTTGTTCTTCGGCCATGTCCACGCCTACTTCGCCTACCAGCTCAGCGGCATCGATGCCTACGTGACTGGCGGCGCCGGCGCACCGCTGTACTTCCCCGAGGATGCCGGCGGCTACTTTCATTATCTGCTGGTGAGCGTGCGCAGTGACGGGATCTCGGTGGAGGTTGTGCGGGTCTAGAAGGATGTTGGGTCATGGCGCACCTGTTCGATGTTCTCCCAGTGGGTCGCCTTCCAGTAGATGCGGTTGCACTGAGCACAGGTACGGAACTCGTTCTGGGTTTCGTATACGTAGAGTGGCACCTTGTCGCGTGAGTCCTCTTTCGCGAGTTGGTTCAGCGGCTGGTTGCATACCGGACAGCGTGGCTCGGGCTGCGGTTGAAGGGAGAGCTCATCCGTGATTGCGGCAAGCTGGCCCGCCGTATCGTCACTGTGTATCAATCTCGCCTCGACCATGCCGCGGGTTATGTGCCAGCGCTCCATTATTCCCCTGTCGCGCGTGAGCAGCATGCGTCCCTCACGGCGGCAGAGCCGCAGCATCTCCCAGTCGTCGACCTCGCTCAGATAGGCGGCGTCGTAACCGAGAAGGCGCAGCCATTTCGCCAGCCGTCCCAGCATGGTATCGCAAAAGAACCGGGGAGCCGGCGGGCTCATGGTTTCCTGCGCATCGGAGTTGCCGACCGCGTTATCAGGCATGGGTTACTCCGGCTCGTAGCCGAACAAAGACGCGAGGCGGAAATGCCGCCTGGTGAGCAGTTCATCGCCCAGCTTCTCGCCGCAGCGGCCCAGGCAGTAGTGGGCGTAACCGTTCGTGGGGTAGAGGTCCACGACCAGACGGAATTCATCGGCTGCCTGCTCGTAACGGCCGCTGTTGTAGTACGCCCGCCCGAGCGCCTCGCGTATCGATGTGCGCTCCGGTTCCTGCCGGCGAGCCCGCTCCAGCACCACCGCGGCCTGTGCCGGATGGCGGCTCCTCAGGAAGGACTCACCCCGCTTTAAGAGTTCATATGCCGATTCATTGCTCAAGGATTTCCTCCGTGGATAGCAAACTCATATATGCATCCCGAGCTATTAACATTGTAGCCGCTTGCCGGCCGGTTCTGAAGTTTGCCCCGCAGGCTTTCAAGAACGTGGCGGATTCCGATAGACTTCTACCGGGCCGGCCTGGCGCCAAAGGGCGCGCGGCGGCCCTGACAAGGGAGAATAGAATGCTGGATATAAAACGGCTCCGCAGCGAGCCGGAGGAGATAAAGAAAGCGCTGGAGCGCCGCGGCATCGAGGCGCCGCTCGACGAATTCGCGGAGCTCGACAAGAAGCGGCGTGAGGTAATCGTCGAGGTCGAGGAGAAGAAGGCGCTGCGCAACCAGGTATCCGACGAGATCGCCGTGGCCAAAAAGTCAGGCGGTGACGCCGCCGAGAAGATCACCGCCATGAAGAAGGTGGGGGAGGAGATCAAGGCGCTCGACATCCTGCTCAAGGACATCGGGGTCCAGCTCGATGACATCGTCCTGGAGCTGCCCAACACGCCGCTGCCCGAAGTTCCCGACGGCGTCGACGAATCCGCCAACGTGACTGTCCGCACCTGGGGTGAGCCGCGCAAGTTCGATTTTGAGCCGCAGGCCCACTGGGACCTGGGCGCGGCGCTGGATATCATCGACCAGGAGCGGGGGGCCAAGGTCGCCGAGTCGCGCTTCACGCTGCTCAAGGGCATGGGCGCCAAGCTCGAGCGCTCGCTCATCAATTTCTTCCTCAACCTGCACACGACCGAACACGGTTATACCGAACTGTTCCCGCCGATCCTGGTCAACAGCGACAGCATGCGCGGCACCGGTCAGCTGTCGAAATTCGCCCAGGCCGAGATGTACAAGCTGCGCGACGACGACCTTTTCCTGAATCCGACCGCCGAAGTGCCGGTGACGAATATCTTCCGTGACGAGATACTCACCGAGGATGAACTGCCGGTGCATGTCACGGCGTATCTGCCGAGCTTCCGCCGTGAAGCCGGGGCCGCTGGGCGCGATACACGCGGCCTTATCCGCCAGCACCAGTTCAACAAGGTTGAGCTGGTGAAGTTCGTAAGGCCCGAGACTTCAACGGAAGAACTGGAAGCGCTAACAGCTAACGCCGAAGAAATCCTCAAGCGCCTGGAGCTGCCCTACCGCACCGTGGCTCTCTGCACCGGCGACATGGGCTTCGCGTCGGCCAAGACTTATGACCTGGAAGTCTGGCTGCCTTCGTATGACAACTACAAGGAGATCTCTTCCTGCTCCAACTATCTGGACTTCCAGGCGCGGCGGTTGAATATCCGCTACCGGCCTGCCGACGGGGGCAAGCCCCGCTTCGTGCACACGCTCAATGGGAGCGGCCTGGCAGTAGGCCGCACGTTTGCGGCCATCATCGAAAACTATCAGAATGAAGACGGCACCATCACCGTCCCCGATGTGCTCCGGCACTACATGGGCGTCGACGTGATCGGGTAACCTCCCGCGGAGGGGTGGCGGAGTCCGGCTGAACGCACCGGTCTTGAAAACCGGCAGGGGCGCGAGTCCCTCATGGGTTCGAATCCCATCCCCTCCGCCAATCAGTTTTTTCTATGCCATTCTCAATCACCCACGAAGATCCCGAGTTGCTTGCGCTGATTGATCGCACCGATCAGAAGACACTGGCTGTCTGGGGGATAGACTGCAGTGAGCGTGTCATGCCGTTCTTCGAGGAAAGATATCCGGAAGACCGTCGCCCTCGCCAGGCTATCGAGACGCTCCAGGAATGGATACGAACGGGAGTGTTCGCGATGGAGGTCATCCGCAAGGCTTCACTTGCATCACATGCCGCCGCCCGTGAGACCGGAGAAGACAACCCTGCCCGCTCCGCCGCCCGTGCCGCCGGTCAGGCCGTGGCGATAGCACATGTTCCCAGTCATGCCTACGGCCCCGCGATATATGCGCAGCAGGCGGTATATCGGGCCGCCGAACCCTCTGAAGCCGATGCAGCAGCAGCCAAGGAGCGTGATTGGCAATACCGGCGCCTGCTGGAACTACGGGAAAAGGCTGCCGGTCTGGAGTGATGAGGCACAAGCGTGGGTATATGTAGCTGGAACTTAACGCGACCGGGAGGAAAATGAAGCCTCATATTCGCACCGGACCCGGCTGCCGAATTGCAGCCATCCTTACTTTCATCCCCTTGATCCTGTTCTCCCTGCTCCTGGTTACCGGGTGTGGCACCGAGACCGTGACCACCACGGTGATGACCACGGCCGCGGGCGACGAGATCGAGGCGATCGCTGGCGACTTCGAGCACGTGGTCAGCAAGGTCACCCAGCGGGTCAAGCCGGCAGTCGTTCAGATCACGAACCAGCAGGTCCAGCCAGACCAGTTCGATCAGCCCTTCACGGTGCCGGCCGGCGTGGGTTCGGGCATCATCTATGACAGCCAGGGTCACATCCTCACCAATTTCCACGTGATCGAGGGAGCGCAGAGCCTGCTCATCTCCCTGCCCGACGGCCGCTCGTTTCCCGGAACGGTTGTGGGCTCCGATCCCCAGACCGACATCGCCGTGGTGCAGATAAACGGCGAAGGCCAGAATCTGCCGGTCGCGCCGCTGGGAGACTCCAATGCGCTGCAGGTCGGGGACTGGGTGGTGGCTATCGGAAACGCGCTCGCCCTTTCGGGTGGGCCCACGGTCACCACCGGTGTGGTCAGCGCCCTCGGCCGGGCGGTACAGGAGCCCGGGAGCAGTTCGACTGGAACGGCCGGTCCGTATCTCTTCGATGTGATCCAGACCGACGCGCCTATAAATCCTGGTAACTCGGGCGGGCCACTAGTTTCACTACAGGGCGAGGTGATCGGCATCAACACGTTGGTGGCGGGTTCGGAATCAGGAGTGCAGACTCAGGGTATCGGCTTCGCCATCTCGATGGCGGTCGCGAGACCCATCGCCGACGAACTGGTCGCCAGTGGCAAGATAGTCCACCCTTACGTGGGCATCGGATATACGCCGCTGGACGCCGCAATTGCCTCGCACCTGGGCATAACAGGCGTCACCGACGGCGCTCTCATTACCGAGGTCGTTCCTGGTTCGCCGGCTGCTGACGCCGGCCTGGAGGACGGGGATGTGATCACCGAGGTCGATGGCGTCGCGATCGTCGGTGACTCCGCATTGGCCTCGATACTCAGCAAGCACAAGCCCGGAGACAAGCTGAATCTGACTGTGCACAGGAACAACGAAAAGATCAACGTGGAGTTGACGCTCGGTAACACTCCCTGAATTCTAGAGTCCGAACGCAACCGCCCGCATCGAGACGCTGGCGTGCGCCAGGCCGTTGACCGGGAATGAAACCGCGTCACCTTCGGCCTGCAACCCCAATACGTACATCAGCGGCCAGAAGTGATCGGGCGTCGGGATCGACAGCGCGGCGTCACGGCCTAGCTTCTCGTAGGCGACGAGCGCCTCATGGTCGCCGGCCTCGATCAGCTCGCGGGACAGCTCGTCGAAGCGCTGCGCCCAGTCGTAAGGCGCCGACTCGCGATCGAATCTAGCCCGTCCCAGGTTGTGGACGATATTGCCGCTTCCCATTATGAGCACGCCCTCATCGCGCAACGGCGCCAGCCGCCGGCCTAGGTCGTAATGATAAGCCGCCGGTCTGGTCAGGTCGACGCTAAGCTGCAACACCGGGATGTCGGCCGCGGGGAAGAGTCTCAGCAAGGGTACCCAGGTCCCGTGGTCCAGGCCCCAGTCGTTGTCCGGCTCCACGGTGGTCTCACCCAGTAGGGAGATGATATCACCGGCAAGCTCTGGTGAGCCGGGGGAGGGATAACTGACCTGGTAGAGTTCCTCGGGAAAGCCCCAGAAATCGTGGATGGTCTGCGGTTTCGCCGAACGGTGCACGTAGGTGCCCTCGGTGAGCCAGTGAGCCGAGACCGACAGGATCGCCCGCGGCCGCGGCAGCCGGTCACCCAGCGCAAGCCAGGACCGGACGAACTCGTTGTCTTCGATTCCGTTCATGGGGTTGCCGTGTCCTATGAAGAGCGCCGGCATCCGGGCTATTAGCGGTTTTTCCGCTGATCCATCCATTATTTATACGAGTTTACTCTTTCCATGAATCGCCTGCGTTCGTCCGCGTCAGTCAGGCAGACTTCCTCTTCAACCGGCATGCATGCGAATCTCTCGACCAGCATTTCCGCGAAAAGGCCTGCTCCGTTTCTGCTGACCCCACCGTTCGGCCCGAAAATCGGCACATCCTTGAGGCCGCAGCTGGGCGAGCGGCTTTTAAGGATGAATCCTTGCAGTCCTGCTTCCACCAGTTCGTCAAGTCGGCGGCGCGCCCAGGAGCGCAAACGTTCTGTATGGTCGATAGACGATTCCAGCATAACGAGGCGCGGACTTTCCATCGGGCGCTGCGGGCATCCGCTTCCAACCGGCTCTACTTGGCGATCCACGAATGGCTCCTTCAGACCCATCTTCTCGCGCGGTATACCGAGGCCGCATTCGACTTCCGGACAGACAGCCACCCATTCGACTAACGAAACGAGGTCTGCGAGCAGCTCATCCTGGCGTTTGTCTTTGCCATCATAACGAACTGGCATGCCCAGCAGGCATGCGCTTATTCCAATCCTGATAATTCCCATGCGTAAAACACTCCTAACGAGCATCGGTGATATCATCATACGATGAAAGACGCCCTGACGCTCTTCCAGCCGGACCTGGTCCTCGACTACACCATCCGCGAGAGCCGCCGCGCTAAAACCGTGCGACTCAACATGACTCCCCAGGACGGCCTCGTCGTGGTCATCCCGGCCGGATACAACCGCAAGCGCATCGCCGCCATCATCGAGGAGAAACGTGACTGGATCACCCGCGCCCGTCTCTGGGCCGATGAGCAGCAGCGCCTGCTGGCGGCCAGGCCGCTACTCGCCGTGCCGGCGACCATCGATTTCAGGGCGGTGGGGCAGAGCTGGCGTGTCGAGCCCCGCCCCACAGCGTCCAAGCGTGTCACCGCACGAGAGCACGCGGGCGGCCGTCTGGTTCTGTCGGGACCGACCGGCGATATCGGGGCCGGCCTCGATGCCCTGGGCCGCTGGACCGGCAGACGGGCACGCTTGCACCTCACGCCATGGCTCGAAGATCTGGGCCGGAGCCACGGTTTCGCATTCGGGAAGACTATCATCGGCAACCAGAGTTCCTGCTGGGGAAGCTGCTCGCCGAAAATGACCATCAGCCTCAACCGCAAGCTGCTCTTTCTGCCCGAACATCTCGTGCGCTATGTGCTCATCCATGAGCTTTGCCACACGGTCCATCTCAACCATTCGAAGAGGTTTTGGGCGAGGGTCGGGCGCCTCGAGCCGGACTGGAAAGAACTGCGGCGTCAGCTGTGTGAATCCTGGCAACTGGTCCCCGGCTGGATCGAGCGATAGAGCTCAATAACGCGCTGATAAGCCTGATAAGAAAGACTAATAAAAAGCTGCTGATTGCTGCTTGAAAGATATACTCCCGTCGGTATACAATACCCCCCGCGCGGTGTTATCAGCGCCGAGATCAGCCGTCTTCCGCGCATCATTCACGAGCAACACTCGTTTTAAACGCCGTTTTTAACGCGACTTGTATTAGACGTCGCTTCAGTTCCTGCCAGTTTTACTTGTTTATATAAAAAGTGAGTTGACCGGAATCTTTCCTTCCGGCCAATTCAATTACCGTGCCATCTATTGGAGGCGAGCGTGAGACTAGTATTACTCGGAGCACCAGGAGCGGGAAAAGGAACCCAGGCCAAGAAACTGATCGAGAAATACGGCATGCCGCAGATCTCTACCGGAGACCTTCTGCGCGCGGCCGTCGGTGAAGGTACAGAGCTCGGCAAGGAAGCCAAGTCCTATATGGACAAGGGTGAGCTGGTTCCCGACAGCGTGGTCCTTGGCATGGTGAAGGAGCGCCTGCAGCAGGACGACGCCAAGGAGGGTTACATCCTCGACGGTTTTCCGCGTAACACCGCCCAGGCCGAGGCCCTCGACGGGATGCTCGACGAGATGGGCATGTCGCTCGACGCGGCCCTCAGCGTCGACGTCCCCCTCGAAGACCT
>Ga0172371_10000619_pt1 | contig 55735 bp, 43 predicted proteins | sample Lak12m_FD_114543 | JGI IMG/M metagenome (GOLD analysis project Ga0172371, IMG submission 114543) | Freshwater microbial communities from Kabuno Bay, South-Kivu, Congo - kab_022012_12m | ecosystem: Environmental > Aquatic > Freshwater > Lake | place: Democratic Republic of the Congo: South-Kivu... | reverse complement strand
GCCTTGATTCATACTGGGACTCACCTCGTTGGTGATAGATTCTTTGTGCAAAAAGCATTCTATCCTCTTGATCTCTCAAGAACAACGAGGTTTTTTCATTTTTTTGATGCGCGATGCGGGGCGGCCGTTCGTCGGAATTCCGGTGGCCGGGGATTGAGAATATTCTTGCGTCGTTGTCCGTGTATGTAAATGTGTGTCGTGAATATCTTCAACTTATCAAAAACATATTGACATTTTCTAATACGATAGATTAAAATGCGCCAACCGGTAGCTTTTGGCCAGTTTTGCCGCCATTTGGTTTTATTGGTCGCTCTGGAGGCCGAGAGCAGACGACTGTGGGTCTGCAAAGGATCGTTCGTGTGAGGTTTCTGGCGTTCCTCGGATCTGTCGTGCTCGGGCTGGTCGCTGGTGTGAAGGTGTTTGCCGAGGAAATCGGGCGCACCGTCATCCTGCTGGGCCATAGCTGTATATGGCTGGCGCGACCGCCGTTCCGGTACCACGAATTCGTCAAGCAGATAGACTTCGTCGGATCGCAGTCCATCTTCCTGATCGTGATCACGGGACTGTTTACCGGCATGGTGATCTGCCTTCAGGGTTACATCGGCATGCACCGATTCGGAGCCGAGTCCCTCGTTGGGGCCACGGCAGCCTTGAGTCTGGCCCGGGAGCTGGGGCCCGTTCTCAGCGCTTTGATGCTGATCGCCCGTGTGGGATCGGCAATGACCGCTGAGCTGGGCAGCATGAGGAACACCCAACAGATCGATGCGCTCTCGAGCATGGCCGTTGACCCGATCCAGTACCTCGTGGTCCCGAGAATGGTGGCCGCGACGCTGAGCTCGCCGGCGCTGGCGCTGGTCTTCGGTTTCTCCGGCATGGTCGGCGCCTATGTGGTGGGTATCTGGTATTTGGGGATGGACGCAGGGCTGTTTATGGATGGAGTCCGGTACTATTTGACGATTGATGACGTTGGTCACGGGCTGGTCAAATCAGTGGTGTTCGGGCTGCTGATCTCACTCGTGGCCTGTTACCAGGGGTTCTACGTGACCGGTGGAGCCCGCGGCGTCGGGATTGCCACCACCAAGGGAGTGGTCGCCTCTTCGGTGTTGGTCCTGGTTTCCGACTACATCATGACCTCATTGATGTTTGGGGGCCGGTGAGGCTCCCGAATCGCCGGAAAGCAGGGGCGCCCCATGCCTCGGGCACGTCATGGCGCAGCTTCACGAAACGGGCTGTACGTGAAGGCGTTCAAGGCGTGATGGTGCTCCGGTTGTTGCAGGAATCTCGATGATCCGTGTGGATGACCTTCAAAAACATTACGGAGCTCAAGAGGTGCTCAAGGGCGTCAGCTTCCATGTTCGGGAAGGGACCATCACCACGATCATGGGACTGTCCGGCTCGGGGAAGTCCGTCCTGATACGCCACCTGATCGGTCTGGAGATACCGGACCGGGGCGGCGTCTATATCAGGGGAGAGAACATCGTCGGCATGAAGGCCCGGGAACTGAACAGGATTCGGCGCAGCTTCGGAGTCCTCTTTCAGGAAGCCGCGCTGTTCGATTCGCTGTCCGTCGCGGAAAACGTGGCCTTCCCGCTGAGAGAGCACTTCAAGATCTCGAACCGGGAGATCAGGGACATCGTGGAGGACAGGCTGACCCAGGTCGGGATGAACGGACACGAAGAGAAGTTTCCGGCCCAGCTTTCCGGCGGCATGCGCCGAAGGGTCGGTCTCGCACGGGCCCTCGTCCTCGATCCGGACATCGTCTTTTTCGACGAACCGACCACCGGCCTCGACCCGGTGACCGCTTCGTCCATTTTCGGGCTTATAGACCGGACTCACCGACAACGGACCATGACGTATGTCCTGGTGAGCCACGACATTCAGGGAGCCCTGGAAGTATCCGACCAGATCATGTTTCTCGTCAACGGCAGGATCACGGAGGCCGGGACGCCTCAGGATATGAGCCGTAGCTCGGACCCGATAATTCAACAGTTTTTCGTGCACTGTTCCGTTCCGAACGGGACGGACTGAATCAGGAAGGCGATTTCAGGATGAGCAAGTTTTCCCTGGAGGCAAAGGTGGGAATCTTCTTCCTTCTCGCCCTCGCCATTTTTGCCTTTGTCTGGCTCAGAGTGCTGGAATTCAGCCTTCGTGAAGGCTACATCCTGAAGGCCCAGTTTCGTTCCGTGGAAGGACTTGTCCAGGGCGCGCAGGTTCAGATGGCCGGCATCAAGGTCGGTACGGTCAAACAGATCAATTTCGACCGGGATACGGGCAAAGCGGTCGTTCTTGTCGAGCTCAACGATGCGTATCGGAACGCCATACCTGAGGACTCGCAACTGGTTCTCAAGACAAAAGGCCTGCTGGGGGACAAGTACCTGGTCATCAGTCCCGGAAGGCCCAATGCCCGCAAACTCAAGGGCGGTGAAGAATTCAAGACGGTATACGAACCGGTGGACACGGAAAAAATTGTCGAGCGGTTTGGTGTGATTTCACAGGACTTGCAATTGCTCGCTCAGGAAGCCCGGCGGCAGGTGGTGACGGAGAAGGGATCGGAGAAAATGCAGAGCATCGTGACCAACACCGAAGAGCTCATGAGGATCCTCAATGAACTGGCCGGCAAGAACAAGACCAAAATCAACACGACCATTGAAAATTCGGAGCATGCCGCGACCCTGATCAATCAGCTCCTGTCACGCAACAAGGAGAAGATTGACCGGTCGGTGGACGGAATGGAGCAATTCACCCGCACCATGGAAAAGAGCGGGGACAAATTCGGCAAGGTGGCCACGGAGCTCGATGGGCTCGTCAAAGAAGTCCGGTCCGGGAAAGGGACTCTCGGCAAACTCGTGGCCGACGACAGTCTCCACCGGGACGTCCAGGGGCTGGTGAGGCAGGTGAGGAGCATGGCGGACAACATTCAACGCGGACAGGGGACGGTGGGACGCTTGGTGACCGATCCGGAGCTCTATTATGAGGCCCGCCGTGCCATCCGCAACATGAACAAAACGGCGGAGGACATTTCCGAAGCCACGCCCGTGAGCACGCTGGCTATCATCCTCGGGTCGGTTTTCAAGTGACCGCGGTTCGATGACCGCTGTCCTTTCAGTAGCAGGAGCCCATGAGATCGTCTGGCGTACCCGGAGTGAAAAGATGGAAACGGTCGGGCTTCGTGCGCCATGGCGCAAGTGCCGTCACTTGTCTTAGTCCCTCCGCGCTGACCGTCCCGAGCGAAGCTCCGTTACGGGCTTCGGTGGGACAGGCATCTTGCCTGTCATCCATTGACAGGCAAGATGCCTGTCCCACCAAGATGGCCGGCGAAGTTGACCTGTCAGCGCGGTCGGGTGACACGGGCGCCGGAATACGTCACCAAATTTGCGAAATCCGGTACTTGGCTCCAGCCCTGCTCGTCGCGGTTTTCCTCCTCCTTCAACCCTCTACCGGACTGGGCGCTGCGTACGATTTCCTGCGGAGGACGACTCCCGGAACCCTCTTTGCCGTCGATCCGGACCTGCTCATACGGCGAATGGACCCGCACGCTCCCGATCATGCCTGGACTCTTGCCGAAGGATGGGGAATTCGGCCGTTCTTCTTTCATACGAAGGTTCCCGGCCTTTTTGATCGGGTTGATTTCCTCTATCCCCTCGGATACCGCGAGGAATCGACGTTTCAGAGCACGCTCACCTTTACCCCGCTCTTCAAGAGCAAGTGGTCGAAAATCCCCCCCTTCGACGGGTACTCCCGGTGCCTGACATTCTACCAGGGCCGTTCCGACCTCGGACAGAACTACTGGGGCTTTTTTCCGTTCTACGGGTACACGTATCGTCGGTACGGGGTGGACATGAATCGGTTCGTTCTCTTCCCGCTCTACTATGAGAGCGTTGACGAAGACGCCCGGACCATTCGCCTCCTCTGGCCGTTCATTACCTATGCAAAGAGCCCCGGACGCAGCGCCTTCAAGGTCTGGCCTCTCTTCGGGAAAGACGCGATCCGCAATGATTATTTCAACTTCTTCGCTCTCTGGCCCCTGTTTCAGCGCATCGACAAGCACCCCGGCACGGAGCAGGCATCTTCGTACCGCGCCATGCCGTTTCCGCTCTACGTCCGGCAGGACACGTGCTATTCCACATCCACCGACCTTTTGTGGCCGTTTATCAATTATTACTACCACTACCGTTCGGGGCACCAGCGATACACGTTCCGGCCCCTCTTCACGTACGGCACGGGCGGCGGGGTGGAGGAGCTGAGCTTCCTCTTTGTCTATTCCTCGAAGAAGGACTACAACAAGGGTATCACTGAATCGGGCTCGGGAGGATTCGTTGCCGTAGGAGCCGACGAGGTCTTCACCGAGAAGAAGTTCCTCATGGTGAACAGCATTCAGAAGCGCTTCCGCAAGGGGTGTCTCGTCTTCGCCAAGTACAAGTTCTGGCCGTTCGCGGAATACACGTGGGACGCGGCCAAGGGGAGCCACTTTACGTTTCCCGAGATCATACCGCTCAAGAGCGACTGGTGGGACCTCAACATGGGGCGCCTCCTGAGGTTCGTGGATTTTCGCGACACGCCGATCACGAGGGAACTGAGCATGCTCTTTGGATTGAGCCAGAAGACGGAGATCAAGACTCATCCGGGAATCGGCCTCGCGCCGAAGGTGGGCGACGACGACTGGACCGAGCTCGTCACGGGCGCCTTTGGCAAGAGATAACCCCGGTCGCTTTCCACGGTCGGCTCAGTACGCCTTTTCATAAGTTCGGTCCCGGATTCAGTCACTCGGGATTGCTTCGTCGCGGAGCGACAAAGCAATCTCAGCGGAGGAGAACGCGTTGGCGTATCTATGATACGCAGTGCCGAGAGACAACACTCTTTCGTTTCCTTTTTCCAAACCAACTGTTATGATAGGAAATAACGAACCGGATCGACGTCGGTCGAAGCGAAAAGGGTTTGCTCGACTGGCCCCGATCTCATCCCTTCCCCCGGTTCTCCTCAGGACCGGGATGCCGGACTTCCGTACAAAGCGCCTCCATTCTTGACTGTGGCACAGAGGAATTAAGTGGGCATGGATCATTCGTAGGCCGGGAGGATTGTAGATGGAAAGATTGAAAGGCCTCTTGCGGCAAAAAGAGTTTCACATCCTGCTGTTCTTCCTTTCTCTCTTCCTCTTTGGGTGGCCCGTGGTCGAGTTCTCCGATGTTCAGAGGCTCGAGACCATGTTTGTGTACCTGTTTGCGGCGTGGTCCATCGTGATCTTGCTCCTCTACCTGGTGAGTAAAAGCCTGGAGGAGTCGGACGAATCGGAACAGGGCGACAAAGGCAAACCATAGGAGCTGGCCGTGCTTGATCCCTTTGCTGTTATCTGGGTGTTCTGCCTCTATATGATGCTCCTGTTCCTGACCGCCCTTTGGGTGGAGCGTTCGTCGGTTCCCGGACGACGAACGGTAAACAACCCGGTCGTCTACTCACTCTCGCTCGCCGTGTACTGCACCGCGTGGACGTACTACGGCAGCGTGGGAAAGGCAGCCACATCGGGGCTCCTCTTCCTTCCGATCTACCTGGGACCGACCATAGCCATTGTCATGTGGTGGACCCTGATGCGCAAACTGGTCCGCATCAAGACGATCCACCACATAACGAGCATTGCGGATTTCATTTCGGCCCGGTACAACAAGTCCCAAAGTGTCGCGGCCTTGGCCACGGTCATAGCCCTCGTCGGGACCACGCCGTACATTGCCTTGCAATTCAAAGCCGTTATTTCCACCTTTGGGATCGTCACTGCCTCGGAGGCGGGAGAGCCGTCGTGGATCGGCATGCATCTGGGCCCGATTGTCGCAGGGTTGATGATCGTGTTCACCATTATCCTCGGCATCAGGCGGCTGGACCCTACGGAACGGCACCCCGGCCTCATCATGGCCGTAGCCGTGGAATGTCTCGTGAAATTGCTTGCCTTTCTCGCTGCGGGGGTATTCGTCACCTATTTCATGTTCGACGGTTTCGGAGACATCTTCAAGCGGGTGCTGGAAAATCCCCCTCCCGTGGTAGTCAATGCATGGGCGTCCACCCAAAGCTCCCCCGTCATGTGGACCACGTACCTCATCTTGGCCATGTCGGCCGTCATGTTTCTTCCCAGGCAATTTCACGTGGCGGTGGTGGAGAACTTCGACGAAAAGCATATCCGGACGGCAATGTGGATGTTCCCGGCCTATATGGTTCTCATCAACATCTTCGTCTTTCCCATTGCCATGGCCGGTCTATTGAGTGGGTACTCCGCTTCTCAGGCCGATACCTTTGTTTTGGCCCTTCCGCTGCACGCGGGTCAGAAATGGCTTTCCCTGCTCGTTTTCATTGGAGGCGGATCGGCAGCCACCGGCATGATCATGATCAGCTCGATCACCGTTGCCACCATGATCACCAATCACCTGCTCCTGCCCGTGGTCGGCTGGGTCAAGCAGCTCGCCTTTCTGAGACGACACCTGCTGAAGTGCAGGTGGGTGGCCGTCGCCGGCGTGATCTTCATTGGATACTGGTTCGAGCGACAGGTGGGCGAATCCTACATGCTCGTGAACATCGGCATGATATCCTTTGCTGCGACCTTGCAGTTCGCCCCGGCAATCCTGGGGGGAATCTTCTGGCGTCGCGGCAATATGGCAGGGGCTCTGATGGGCCTCGGCGCGGGATTCGTCGTCTGGTGCTACACCTTGCTCCTCCCCGCTTTCGTGAGGAGCGGGTGGATCTCGGATAGTCTGCTCAACCTGGGACCGTGGGGGCTCAGCTTTCTCAAGCCGGAGCAGCTCTTCGGGGTGGTGACCGTAGACCCCCTGACGCATACGCTCTTGTGGTCGATGCTCTTCAACGTGGGGCTCTATATGCTGGGCTCACTGTATTTCACCCAGAGCGCGGAGGAACAGAGCCTGGCGGAGGATTTTGTGGGGGCCGTCACCACGAGCCGTGCCTTGAGCCGCTCGGGGCAGCGGGAATCATACATTGACGCTGATGCAAAGAGAAAACTGATCGAGGCCCTCCTCAGCCTCTATTTCGATGATGCAGAAGCCGCTTCCATGACCGAAAAATGCTTCCAGGCCGCGGGGATCAGCGGCAGGGAGCGCATTTCCATTGTGGATCTTGCCGTGCTGCACAGCGAAGTCGAAAAGATCCTGGCCGGCTCCATCGGCGCGGCAGCGGCCTACAAGGCCCTGACACAGGCCCGGGTGTTCACACCGGGCGAGGCGAGGGAGCTCTCGGAAGTGTACGCGGAAATCCTCGCGGGCCTCAAGGTGAATCCTAAAGACCTCGCGCGCAAAATCGACTATTATCAGGAGCGAGAAGCGCTCCTCACCCATTACGCCTCAGAATTGGAACAAAAGGTCAAAGAGCGCACCCGAGACCTGGAAGCCGCCCAGGAGGAGCTTATCAAACGGGAAAGGCTCTCCGTGCTCGGTCAGCTCACGGCCATCGTCAGCCATGAGTTGCGCAATCCGCTGGGCGTGATTCGTTCGTCGGTCTATTACCTCGCTCGCAAACTGAGCGGTGTGGAAGAGAAGACCGACAAGCATCTGGGGAGGATTGAGCAACAGGTGGGTCTGTGCGACTCCATCATCGGAGAGCTGCTCGAGTACACCCGTGGAAGGAGGTCCGCGGCGGTTCAGGGTGAAATCAATCCCTGGCTGGAAGAAATCCTCGACCAGATGACGCCTCCGGAGAGCGTGACCCTCGAACGGAGCCTGTCTCCGCTCTTGCCCATGGTCTCCTTCGACCCGGAAAAGATGAGGCGGGTTGTGATCAACCTCGTCGAGAACGCGATTCAGGCGGTTGCAGACCGGCAGGCATTGGCCAGCGAGCTGGACGGTCCGTATCGGCCCAGGATCTCGGTTACCACTGCGCCCGACGGCAATGGAGTCTGTATCCAGGTGGCGGACAATGGGACGGGTATGAACGCCCAAACGGCCCGCCACTCCTTTGAGCCGCTCTTCACCACGAGGGCCCGTGGAACGGGGCTGGGACTGGCCATTGTAAAGAAGATCGTTGAAGAGCACGGCGGGCGCGTGTATTTGTCGAGCGAGCCCAATGTCGGCACGACCGTAACGGTCATGGTATCAGGTGAACCGGTGTCTGACGACGGTTCCACAATGCGGTCGGCCCCTCGGTAGGAAGCTGGTGCGTCACGCAATCGTTTCCCAAGACCGCGACTCGAGATCGGGGGGAATCGATGGGCGGAGTCCTCTAAACTGATTTCGTCGAGGAGTGAATGGTAAAATCACGTATTCTGCTTGTCGACGACAACATTGAGTTTCTCGACAGTACAAAAGATGTCGTTGAAGAGGAAGGCTTCGAGGTCGTAACCGCCACGAGCGGAGAGGAAGCGATCCGACTGGTCGGATGGCAGAATTTCGACCTCGTGATCATGGACATCAAGATGCCGGGTCTCAACGGGGTCGAGAGCTTCATCGCGATGAAGAGACACGATCCGGACATTAGAGTCATTATGTGTACTGCCTACATCGTGGAAGACCTCATCAGGCAGGCCCTCGCTGAAGGGGCCTATGCCGTTCTCAACAAACCCTTCGAGATCTCCCTGCTCCTCCGAACCATAGAGAGCGCCCTGAAAGGACGTGACGGAGGCCGCATCCTCCTGGCGGATCGTGACCCGCAATTCGCTTCCATCCTGAACGAGTTTCTGGCTGCTCAGGGGCACAAGGTCGTCGTGGCCGAAAATGGACTTGATGCCGTGAAGAGAGCCGGCGAACAGGAATTCGACATTCTCTTGTTGGACATCAAATTGGCCGGCCTGGACGGCGTGCAGGCCTATTACCGCGTCAAAGCCGTTCGACCGGATATTGCGGCGGCAATTATAACGGGCTATTCTGACGAAATTGACGCGGCAACCCAATTGGCCCTGAGAAGAGAAAAAGGGCTCATCAGCCTGAAGAAACCGCTGGACACCGTGCAACTGGTGAATCTGCTCGAGAACATCTGCGAGGCCAAACAACTCGGAGCCCATCGCAAACGGGAGGGCGAGCGATCATGAAATCAAGAGGTTTTCTCAAGAAGTTGTTCTCATCGGGGCGTGACTCCGACCAACCGAGCCGGAGCATCCTCATCGTGGATGACGATGCCGGGCTGTGCGACAATTTGAAGGACATCCTGGAAGTGGAAGGGTACGAGACGCTGAGTGCTGCGAGCGGCGCCGAGGCTCTGAAATTGGCGAAGCAGATCCGGCCGTGCCTCGCTCTGGTGGACCTGAAATTGCCGGACCGGCCCGGAACCGCGCTCTTGTCGGAGCTCAAGGAGCTGAACCCCGACTGCGTCTGCATTCTTATGACCGCGTACGCGGATGTGGATTCGGCGGTGGTTGCCCTGGAAAAGGGAGCGTTCTACTATCTCCAGAAACCGATTCGTCCCGCCGAGCTCGTGGAGCTCGTCGAGCTTGCCTTTGAGACCATTCGGCTCAAGGAAGATAAGAGAGAGGCGGAAGACGCACTCAAGGCGAGAAACCGAGAACTGGAAGACATCGTCGCTCGTCTGAAACAGATAATTGACGTCGCACCGAAACCGTGACGGCCAGGATGCCTCGGTCGGGCAGGCGTACGCCATGGGCCCCTCCTTTGATTTCGACGCCCCCATTGACCGTCTCGGCACGTCCAGCGACAAGTGGGCCATGTACGAAGAGAGCTCCATATTGCCGCTCTGGCTGGCCGATATGGACTTCCGGTCGCCCCCTGCGGTCATAGAGGCCCTCCATCGTCGCATCGATCACGGGGTTTTCGGGTACACCTCCGCACCCAAAGAGCTGATCCGCGTGATCGTCTCAATGTTGGAGACATCCTACGGATGGAAGGTGCGGCCGGATTGGCTCGTGTGGCTGCCGGGACTCGTCACGGGCCTGAACGTGGCGTGCCGCGCGGTCGGCGAGCAGGGAGACGAAGTGCTCACTGCAATTCCGGTGTACCCGCCGTTCCTCTCCGCGCCGAAACACTCGGGGCGCGGTCTCGCCACGGTGGAGCTCCGTTTCGTCTCGGGCAAGTGGGGCTTTGATTTCGATGCCCTGGAGCAAGCCATTTCGCCTCGCACCAGGCTTCTCCTCCTGTGCAATCCCCACAACCCCGTGGGCAGGGTTTTTTCCCCGGGGGAACTTCTAACGATCTCAGCCATCTGCGAACGTCACAACCTGATTGTTTGTTCCGACGAGATCCACTGCGGTCTGATCCTGGACAGGGACAAGCGGCACATTCCCATCGCAACTCTGGCTGAGGACATTGCCGCGCGAACGATAACATTTATGGCCCCCAGCAAGACCTTCAACCTGCCAGGCCTCGGTTTTTCGTTCGCGGTCATCCCCGACAAGAGGCTTCGCACCGATTTTCGGCGAGCCATGGCCGGCATCGTGCCTCACGTCAACGTTTTGGGGTACACGGCCGCAATTGGGGCCTATCGGGACAGCGCGGACTGGCACGCGGCCCTCCTGGACTACCTCCGCGGCAACCGTGACATAGTCCGCGCCGCGGTGGAAAGCATGCCGGGTCTGGCAATGAGTCACGTGGAGGCCACGTATCTCGCATGGATCGACGCGCGGCGATCCGGTCTGGATGATCCGGTGAAGTCTTTTGAGGCGGGTGGGGTCGGGCTGGGCAATGGCGCTGCTTTCGGGGCGCCGGGATTCCTGAGGCTCACCTTCGGGTGCCCGCGATCCGTGCTGAACAATGCCTTGGAGAGGATGAGGGCTGTCGTTTCAGGGGATGTGAAGTAGCGTGCCCCGCGTTGAGAATTGCGGGATCACAAACAGGAAAGTGATCATCGCAGAGAACGCGGAGGTCGCAGAGGAAATCGTCGCCCGGTACTGGGTGGCATAAATCCGGTGACGGACTGGCTTAGGATGCGGTGATCGAAGCGAACCGCTTCTGTCGAGACAAGGACTCCAACGTTGCGGTTCCTTGTGGTCACCGCATCCTACAGTGCGCTGCGGAAAGTTTCGGAGATACGCAACCGTATTTGTGAAACTGAGCGCCGAGGACCCTGCCTCAGTCAGCCCCATCCTTTATTACCTTGCCGCGAGAAATAAAGGAAATCCCTTGATTTGATCTGGTCCCGGCCATAATGCCCTCAATGATCGGCTCATTCACCCTGGTCCGCGATTTCCATTTAACCAGGAAAGCCGCTCCCAGTCCTCCGGTCGTGTCCGATTCGCTGACGAAGAAGTCTTCCGTGGCCAACGGTCCGAGTTGTTTGGGCTTGTCCAGGAATTTGCGGACGAGTTTGCCGTTGTCATCGTAATATTCCACTGACAGGAGAGAAATGAATCGGGCCGGGTCCGTGTTGCGGATGGAGAGGCATATGGCCAAATCGAAAGGACGCTGCTTGGCGCCAATGTAAATATGGGAATAGACCGGTACGTAGACCGTCTGGCCTTCGGACAACTCCGCGGCCGAAGCTGAGAACGCCGCGGCGATGACAAGGGCTCCCACGATCAGGGCGCCCATCGGGGACATACTTCTGACTGACATCTTGCTTCCAACCTCCTCCTCAGCCGACCCACCCTTCCCGAGATGCGGTCTCGTATGCCGGTTGGTGAATCCTGACTGCTTGGTAAACCCTCCCCTCCGAGTATACTGAATTTCGGCTCCTCAATCACACCCTTATCAGCAAGAGGCACACGCCCCATCAAACCAACAGGGAACAATTTCCTAACTCTTGTCTAATCCTTGGGGCGTAAAAAATAATCGAAAAACTCGCACACCGGCTCGTGTCATGCCAATGCGCAGTTAAAGATAGTGTCACGCGTTGAGAACTGCGGGAATGCTCAGCGACCGATTGCCCCCTGTTTGTAGGGGCGGACCTGCGTGTCCGCCCGCATTCAAGACCACAGGCTAAATGGGGGCAGACACTCGGGTCTGCCCCTACTCAAAATGGCATCAACTTCCCCGCGAATTTCAAGGCGCGTCACTAGAAATGACAATGTGCGAAGCCGCTCCCGGCGGATCTCCGAAGCGAAGTCAGGCTCCGCCGTCCGCAACGGAGGAGATCTGCCAGGACCGGTAGTGAGCTCGGCTCTCAGTGTTATTGGTATGAGAGCGCTTGGCATCAGGCGGTTGAAACGATAGTCCCGGCAAGGCTCTGAGCTTCACGATCACGGATTTCGGGGAGCGATCGGCTGAAGGGGAGGGTCGCTTCCTGCGGACGTGCCGCCTTGACGCTGTTCGGCGAAACCCTGCGAGCTCAAGGAGCCCGAATGCGGTCAGCGTACGACATTATTCCCAAGTCCCTGTCAGATCCTCTGAGAGCTCTCAGCCTGGGACTCATCTGCGGGCTGATCTTGCTCGCGATGGTCGGATCGGTGGTCTGGAGCATGTACGATTCGCTCTCCCGGATCGGCCGCGAGGATTTCAAGCTTCAGCGGCTCTGCGGAACGATCAACCATCTCAACGAGATTCTCACCATGTCCGCTCGTCTGGCGGCAGCCACGGGCGATCTTGTGTGGGAAGAACAATATCGGGCCACAGAGCCCGCTCTGGATAATGCAATCGCGGAAGTGGCCATGCTGGCCCGCGCGGAATACGCGAAAAATTACGCGGCACAGACAAAACTGGCCTACACCAGACTCATCGAAATGGAATCCCTGGCCCTGCGGCTGGTCCGAGTGGGACGTAATGAGGAGGCGTCCCAACTGCTCTTCGGCAGCCAGTACGCTCAGTACAAGGCCCGCTATTCACGAGGCATCAGCGAGATGACCTCGGCCGTTCAATCCCGTATCACCAACGAAATCAACGGGTTTCACACTCGTGTCTGGATTGCGGGATTCCTGGGATTGGCAAGTTTGGCGATCCTCTGCTTTGCCTGGGTTGGAGTGTCGATCGTCGTAAGAGGCCATCTCCATAGGAGACGGCAGGCCGAGGAAGCCTTGGCCGACGAGAAGGAGCGGTTGTCCGTCACGTTGCGTTCCATCGGTGACGGAGTCATCACCACCGACACCGACGGCCGCATCACGCTGATGAACGGTGTCGCAGAGACCCTCACAGGGTGGAAGGAAGAAGAAGCCCTCGACCGACCCGTTGAGCAGGCCTTTGTCATCGTCAACGAGAAAACGCGGCTGCAAGCCGAAAATCCGGTCAACAAGGTGCTGGAGACCGGTGCTGTTTGCGGACTGGCCAATCATACCGTCCTCATAGCGCGGGACGGCACGCAGCGCATCATTGCAGACAGCGGCGCTCCCATCAAGAACAGCGCGGGAAACGTGGTCGGAGTGGTGCTCGTCTTCCGTGACACCACCGAACAGCATTACATGCTCAGGGAGGTCCTGAAGGCGGATAAGCTGGAATCGGTCGGACTCCTCGCCGGCGGCATTGCTCACGACTTCAACAACATTCTGGCCGGTGTGATGGGGAACATCTCGCTGGCGAAGATGCGCCTGAGCTCGCAGACCCACGAATTCCAACGCCTGTCCGAGGCGGAAAAGGCCGTCCTTCGGGCCAAGGACCTTACCCAGCAGCTTCTCACCTTTTCCAAAGGAGGAGCTCCGATTAAGAAGCCGGCCTCACTTCGCGAGCTCCTCGCAGAGTGGGCCCAATTTGCTCTGAGAGGTTCCAACACGAGCTGTCAGTTCCGCATCGGCCCCAACCTCTGGGACGCCGAGGTCGACGAGGGGCAAATCAGCCAGGTGATCCACAATCTCGTTGTCAACGCGGATCAGGCAATGCCCGAAGGAGGCCGGATCTATCTTTCCGCGGAGAACCACGTGGAAGGGGAAGGTATCCGGCTGACTCCCGGAAAATACGTCAAGGTTGTGGTGGAAGACGAAGGTGTGGGAGTGCGACCCGAGCACCTTCAGAAGATCTTTGATCCCTACTTCACGACAAAGCGGTCCGGAAGCGGTCTGGGGCTTGCCACCTCGTACGCGGTCGTCAAGAGACACGGAGGTCATATTGCCGTCTCTTCCGAAGTCGGCAAGGGGTCGACTTTCGAGGTCTTCCTGCCTGCGTCGGAGCATCGCGCCTCAATCAGGACCGCAGTGTCGGATGGGCCGCAAAACGGACGAGGCAAAGTCTTGCTCATGGATGATGAGGAAGTCGTCAGGGAGGTCGCCAGCGAGATGTTGGCCCTCCTAGGGTATCAGGTGAGTGTGAGCAAGGATGGGTCCGAAGCCATAGATCTCTATTGTCGGGCCAAAGAAGACGGTCAGCCCTTCGATGCCCTGATCATGGACCTCACCATCCCCGGCGGGCTCGGTGGCAAAGAGGCTGTTGTTCTCTTGAGGGACTTGGATCCCGGGATCAAAGCCATCGCATCCAGCGGATATTCCACCGATCCGATCATGGGGGATTTCGGAAGATTCGGGTTTTCCGGGGTTCTCGCAAAGCCGTACACAACAGAGCAGATGAGCGAAGTCCTCCGCCAGGTGATCAGCGGAGCGTCGAGCTGACCGCAATCCCGACCGTGCAGTCTCCGATCCGAATGCAACTCTTCCTCTGAAAAAGCGAATGCGGGGGGAGCCCTTTTGGGGAAAAGGTCCTCCCCCGCAGGGCGCTTGCCCAACTGAGCGCGAGCGCAACGGGAATCACATTCCTCTCCATCGGTAGTTTCCGCTCTCGGAGCCGCTGAATCGCTGAGTCCTCATCAAATGCCAACAAAGAACTAGCCGAGATCACACACACCACTCATTTCGGACTAACGGTCAGCCGCTACTCTCGTTTGGCAAAACTTCGAACAAAAGTTTCTTTCGGTTTCGTTAACGACCGGTTCGTGATCCCAAGGCCCCAGCTTCTTGGGTCAAGACGAACGGTCAGCCCGATGAGGGCTGCGTTCGCCGCCGGTCAAGTTTTCCGTAGGAGGGATTAAGGCTTATGAAAATCTTTGGAAGGACCCTGATTGTCGCCATGCTGCTCTCGATCCTTGCCTTGCCGGCGTTTGGTTGGGAGATCAGCATGAAGGGCGACGCTGAATGGCGGTACCGGTATTGGACGCGTACGGGCGATGTGGACATTTTCGGTCCCATGGACGGCCGGTCAGCCTACCTGGGAATTAACCATCTCCGAACGTTCCCGACTGCCGGGACCCAGAACGGAATCGGCGCCGCGTTCGGCGTTCAGGCGGGCGAGAACTGCTACGGCAAGGAAATGAGCTTCATAGATTACCGTATGACGCTTTACCCGAAAATCCACGTGAATAAGGCGATTACGTTTGACGCGGGCGTGAATCTAACCTCGCTGGGCATATGGTCCGACGGTCAACCCTATGATTCGTCGGGAAATACCAATCCGGGCTTTGTAAACTCCCTGTATGTCCCCATCGGTAACCGGCCGGTCGCCGCGGACGTGCCCAACACCTACCTGACGCTCCAGTACCTCAAGCTTGGGATCGTCACCCCCATGCTCGATTTCAGTATCGGGTACAAAACGAGCGGGTGGGGTCTGGGGCTCTGGAAACACAAGTCCAATCGTGCTTCCTCCTCCTTCAGCATGTCGGCGCATTACGGGCCGTTGACCATCGGCTTTTCCCCCTATTTCGCGCGGAACGAATCAAGCTGGCTCACGGGCGGGACTTCCCGAAACACCGGAGCAGGCTCCTATCAGCGTCAGGAACAGCGTCGAAATTATTTCCTCGCAGCCGAGGGGGAGGTCAAGTATCGCGCGGCCAATCTCGAGATCGGCCTGCTGTCCGATTCCTACGTGCAGCAACACGCAAATCGAGTCAATGCGCGCCTTGCGGCTCTCACCCCGAATGCGCGGCCGGACGAGGATGAAGTGCGGTACCGCGTCGATACGTATATGAAGTACTTTAACGGCCGTTTCTTCTTCGATGCGGAAGCCGTGTGGTTCAACAGGTGGCGGGGAGGGCGCGGGAGCGCGGATCCGTCGAATGCTGTTCCCACGGCAGCCAATCTGCGTGTCCGTTCGGATCGGCATTCCGACGGATTCCTCTATGCCTTGGAGACGGGCCTGGTCGGCGGCCCTGCCAAGGTGACGGTCAACTATGTGCGCTCGACGGGGGAAGATCCCTCCACTCGTATAACCACCGAAGACTCGGCAGGCAGCGAGCAGGGAGCATCGGCGTGCTACATGAGAGATTGGGGACTCCTCATGTACTACATGTACGGCACGGGAACCGGATGGTCCGCAGCCGGAGAGGGGCAACCGACCAATTTCCATCATATCGGTGGCAGGGTTGACTACGCACTTGCTGCAAACCTGAATCTCTTCGGCATCTACTCCTACGCTTGGCGGGATCAGCCCAACGCCTATACCCTCGGCGGCGACCAACGCGGCGGGGCGCGGCTCTTCACCAATGATGACATCGCCATGGCTCAGGGCATTCTTCCCGGATATTTCGGCCAGACCGCGGTGCCCGACAGTGCGCGGGAAATCGGATGGGAAGTGGACGCTGGACTCGCGTGGAAGATCCTGGAGAATCTCGCCTGGAAAACCACCTTCGCGTACTGGAAACCCGGCGCCTGGTGGTCGTACGCCTATCCGAACACCGCCGCCATTTACAGGTCAAACGGCGGCGCCGCAATCGTAGCAAATGACCCGATCCGGGCGCAGACCGACCTCGGCAGGGACATCAATCCGCTTTTCGCCATAGAATCCAATTTGCTCATATCATTCTAACTGCCGCTCATTGAAATTCGCGGCACTCGTCACCTACGGGAAAGCCAGTGAGACTTCGTTGACTTTGAGTAAGATTTCCGCGTGGCGATCATCCACAACTTCTCGGAATATCATGGTTATGGCCGACTGATAGTGAAGCGCACTTCCCCTAAAGGACGTTGAGCCTTCTTCGAGATTCAGCTTCAAGCTTTCCATCCTTTTCAACGCGCTCCACTATAACTGCCTGTCTATCCCCGGCCGGTAGGCCCTTCCTCCAAATCCCCTACCGGCCATCTTTTTTCCCTTCGTTACGTGATTCCCGGCAAAGCCTGAGGCTCACCTGTCCTCCGGTAACCAACTTCTAGCAAACCTTTCACTCTCCCTTAATGCCTCTTCGATAAGTGAGGTTATTGGAGCTTTTGTCACGTAAATCAGTCCGTGTGCCTCGGACGCGGCGCAACCGGCCCCAAGGGCACATTTTCGGCCCCTGCGACGGCCATTTCAATTGGGAGGAAAAGAAGGTGTCAATGAACCGATGCTGTGTAGTTGTGTTTGCCACTGCATGCGCACTCATCGCGTTGACCGTAGGAGGAAATCCGTCCGTATCGGCCCAGGAAGAGCCCGCGGTAATGCTCAATGGATCGAAATATATGTACTTCACCATGGCGGAGCAGGCAAAGCACTACATGGAACGATATCCGGACAGGAAAATACACGTCTTCGGCACCGATCCGGACGCGGGACTTCATGCGCTCTTGACCGGGGCCGCGGACGGGGTCATGGTTGTGGGCCACCTCGATCGGGACGCAAAGGAAGAAGCCGCTGAACAGGGGGCCGAGCTAGCTGAACAGATCGTTGGGTGGGGGGCGGTCGCAATCGTGTCCCATCCTCGGAATCCGGTGAGTGAGCTGACTGTTGAACAGGTTCGAAAGATCTTCGCGGGAGAATATGACAATTGGAAAGACGTCGGCGGCCCTGATCTGCCCATTGTGACCATGACCCGTGACGAGGCGGTGTCAGGAACGGAAAAGTTCTTCAAGCAATTTGTCCTCAAGGGTTTCCCGGTCGCCCCAAAGACGGTCAGAGTGTTGGATCATGACATCGTCAGGGCTATCTGGGAACAGCCCGGTTCCGTAGCCGACGCACGATTCGTTGAGGCCGTTCGCGGCCGAATCAGAGGTCAAGTGAAAATCATCGCGGTCAAAGACAGCAACACCTCTGAAGCAGTCCTGCCGTCTGCGGAGACCATTCAGACTCAACTCTATCCCATCTCAGCTCCCATGGTCATGTATTTCGATTCGAGGCACACGCGGCTCGGTTTCAAAGAATTTGCAAACTTCTGTTCGCGGCGAGGCCTCATTCCCAAGCGGTATTCGGACGTGAAATGGTGAGCTCCTCATTCTTTTTTTCGTAAAGGTCGCCTTCCGGCGGGAGTTTCGTGTAAACTCTCCATTGAGTCGTCAACGGCTTGTTGGTGGCGAACGAAGTTGAAGCCGATACGACGCTTGTTTCGCCGCGAAAACGAAGGTCTCGTCTTCGGTGGCCGCGGGCTCGCTGCGAAATGATGAGAGGCTTTTCCGTCGGAGGATCGATGAATCACGGTGTCAAAGAGTCGACGTTTCGAAAGAGGGCGGCCGCCGCGCTCAAGGATAAGGGCTTGCGAGCTGCGATGCGCGCGTCCACGGATATGTTTGCCGTCAAACGGGCGCAGGGACTCGCGGGCCTGCCCTTGGACGAGTGGCGAGACCACGCGTCCGGCGTTCGATTGCATGTCCTGGATAATCTCCCCGAGCTCCTTGACCGGTTTTCCGCCCGGGCAACGAGCGCCGGAGCCGTCGTCCACCGTGCGAAGGACGCGCAAACCGCCAGGGAAACGGTTGCCGATCTCTTGAGAGACCGGGGCGTCGAAAGAATCGTCAAGTCCAAGTCCATGGTAACCGAGGAGATCCATCTCAACCCTCATATCGAGGCCCTGGGAATGGAAGTGGTCGAGACCGACCTCGGCGAATATATCGTACAGCTCGCACAAGAACCCCCCTCGCACATTCTGGCACCTGCAATCCACAAGACCCGTTTTGATGTGGGCCGACTCTTTGCCGAAAAGCTCGGTGTCCCGTACTCGGACGACCCGACCGTGCTCACGGCCATCGCCCGGCGAGCCCTCAGGGAGAAGTTCCTTGCCGCGCAGGCAGGCATTTCCGGAGCGAACTTCGCCATCGCTGAGACCGGGAGCCTCGTGATCTTTACCAACGAGGGTAACGGCCGAATGGCGACCACCTTGCCGCGGCTCCACATCGCGGTGCTGACGATCGAGAAGCTTCTCCCTTCGTGGCGTGAGCTCCCCGCGTTTACCCGACTCCTTCCTCGTTCCGCGTCAGGTCAGAGCCTGTCCAGCTATCTTTCCGTGATCACCGGGACGAGGAAACCGGGTGAAAACACTGGCGCTTCGGAGCTGCACATCGTGCTCCTGGACAATGGCCGCACTGAAATCCTGGCCGGCGAATTTCGGGAAATCCTCAAGTGTATTCGGTGCAGCGCGTGTCTCAATGTCTGTCCGGTATATCGGCTTGTGGGAGGCCACGCGTACGCTTCGACGTACTCGGGACCCATGGGGATTGTTCTCACCGCGCTTCTTGATGGTCTGAAACCGGCTACGGAAATCCTGGACGCGACCACCCTCTGCGGTGCGTGTTCGGATGCGTGCCCTGTTCGCGTGCCGCTGGTCGCACTGCTTCGGAAGCTGCGAGAGCATCGAGCCCTCGAGGGATTCGGCTCATCCGTCGAACGCGCGGGCATGGGTTTCTTCGGAACGGTAACTGGATCTCCGGTGATGTTTGAGTGCGCCCGAGCCGCCATGAGGTTGGGCTGGCCCCTTCTGAAAGCGCTGCCGGGGAACGAAGCCATGGGGCGGCTCCCCAGGCCGGACGAAGTCACTTTGGGGAAGCGGTTGAAGTGATCTCAACGGGACTCGCCATCTTGTGGGAGCTCCCGTGAAAGAGCGAATACGAGGGGGAGACTTCTCTATTATACTGTTTGCCAAAAGTTTTGTCCGAATGGGCGAGGGCGTTGACCGAAAGAAGGACCCACGGTAGGGGCGCACCCGTGTGTGCGCCCTTGTCCAGGGGCAGACACACGGAAACTGTCTCAGAAACCGCGTCCGGATCGCAATCGTGCTACGAAGAACCCCCAGGCCCGGCTTTGGGTGGCCCGGACGTTATACGTCCGAGTCGCGAAGCGACAGGAGGTCCGGATCTCCTGCGCATTCGGCAGCCAGGGTGACCGTTCCCGAAGGAGGTTACCTTGAAAGCCTTGACCAGATTCCCGTCCCATCGGAGAAGAGGTGCGGCCTCAGAACCGAGGTCGATCAGGAAGCGTCCTCAGAAATTCCCGACCCTCTTTGCGCCAAGGCACTTACGTGTCCTTGTCCCGGGACGAGCCTTCCAACAGTTCGTCGACTTTTCGCATGAGCTCCAGCGGACTGAAGGGTTTGGCAAAATAGTCGTGGGCTCCCGCCTCCAATCCCTTTTCCCTGTCCACCGACTCGCCCTTTGCCGTCAGAATGATGACAACGCCACGCGCTGTCTCAGGGTCGCTCTTTATCACGCGTGTGGCGTCAAGACCGTTGACCGCGCCAGGCATCATGACGTCCATCATGATGAGATCCGGTCTGTGTTTCCGGGCCATCTCAATGGCCTGCTGGCCGTTCTCGGCCTTGAACACCTCATAGTCACCTCGGCGGAGAATGGCTTCTATAAGATCTCGGATCTCAGCCTGATCGTCCACAACGAGAATTTTCTTCACGCAAGCCCTCAATTGCGAGCTTTCTGGTCAAGCCAGGAGAAGCGGTCCCTCTTCGTGGTCTTTTTCGTCTGGATCTTGCTAACCGGGACCAGTATCCGCGAACCCTGACGGAGCCTCCGGTGGAAGTTCACGTCGGGATTGAGCTCGGCCAGTTGGGCTTTCCGAACCTGATAACGCTTGGCAATCTTCGCGAGGTTGTCTCCCTTGCCCACCACGTGAACCGTGCTCTTTTTAACTGTAACCTCGGGTAATTCCCGGAGCTTGGCGACGAGGACCTCTTTCTTTCCGAGCGGTATCCGAAGACTGTATGGTGGCCCTTCCGCCGGGGTAGCTCCTCTCACCAGGGCTGGATTGAGCTCGGCGAGGCGATCGTACGGCACGTCCATACCTCGGGCAAGGGCCTCGAGGGAGTAGGAACCGTCGACGGTGACCAATTCATGCCTATCGTCCGGAGCGCCTCCGTCCAACTTCGCAAAACCGTATTTCCCCGGATTCCGGGCAATCGCCGCGATGGCCTGGAATCGTGGGAAAAACTCGCGCGTCTCCTTCTTGAGACGGCGACTCGAGCATATTTCCGAGTATTCGCTTGCGTCCTCCTGACAGAGGACTTTGTTGAGCTTGTTCTCCCCGGAGTTGTAGGCGCTCATGGCAAGACGCCAGCATCCAAACATGCCGTAGAGATCCTTGAGGTACAACATGGCCGCTTTGGTGGATTTCCACGGATCGAGCCGTTCGTCGATCCAACTGTCCACCCGCAATCCATAACTGCGAGCCGTGGAAGGCATGAACTGCCACATCCCGAGCGCGTTGGCAGGCGATCGGGCCTCGGGATTGGCTCCCGATTCCAAGACGAAGAGATAGGCCACGTCTTCAGGCAGGCCCTTTTCCTTGGCAACGGTCTTCACCATGGGGAGATATTCACGTGCCCGTGCGAGGTACGTTTTCATGGTCTCGCGTTGTTGGTAAGCGTACTCGCTCACGAATTTTCGCACACGGGGGTCGCTTTCATCGCGTGGTAGGTCGGGGAAGCTGGTGGCTTTCGGAGGGCAGGCGATCTTTTTCCCGGTCCCAAAGGCTATGGCCCGGGAAAAGGCGTTACAGACCATGGGCTTGAAATCAAGGTTCTCTTTGACCACACCGGCAGTGCGGCCGCATCCGGCGAGCGCCACGACGCATGCAGTCAGCAACAGACAACCAAACCGCGGCACGCCCGGCCACAAGCGCGGCGACAACGTGTCCCCGCATTTCTGTCGGGGACTCACCGTGAATCCTCGTCACGGAGCACTCGTATTGTGGGTCGATACCGCATCATGGCGCATCAATTCTACCACAGTACCGCATCGTGTCAACGATGATCTCATCGTCGGATTCCTCAAGGTTATGCGGTTATGGCAGGATGATGGTCAGACCGTCGCTCGCCCGTTTCAGCTCGCCGCCGGCGGCCGAGAGCACCAACGATGCGGCAGACAGGCCCACGTGTCGGTCGGCGTCAGCCAGGACGCTCGGATCCGTAAGCTCTCCGATGCTCCAGCCGATGACCACTGCAGCGCTGACATCCGCGGGGACAAACCGGACTTCCACCGCTTTCTTGAAAGGTCGCCCGCCCTGCTGATGCCAATTCCCGACAGTTTCCACTACGTCCCGGGCGAATGCCAGCCCCTGAACCAATACCAGCTCGAGGACTTGGCGATTTCCCCGGATCGGCGGCAAGTCGCCGGGAGCGACCATATTCAGCTCTATGCCCCTGCCCACCAGTTGCTGGCCCATTAGGGTGTGGACCCGTTGAAACAGTCCCTGGACGTCAGTCGTGCTCTGCTCTCCGGACCAACCGCGGCTGAGGCTTCGCAGCTCATCGAGAATTTGGGTGGCTCTGAGCACCTGAGAAGAGACCATTTCCAATCTCCGGACAAGAAACGACTTGTCTTCCTCGGAGAGGACGCTCCGTTCAGTCCTCAACCGGAGAACCTGGGCCGCGATCATGATAGCGTTCAGCGGCTGGGCCATCTCGTGGGTGAACCCTCCCACCACTTCGCGGAGGGAGGTCAACCGGAGCAGTTCTTCCGGGGACAAGCCTTGAGTCTGAATCATTGTCTCCACAGACGCAACCAGGTAGACGGGGAACAAAGCACGCCGGTGGCAGAGAATTCCGACCTGCTCGATTACCTGCGCCGCCGTCGTTCCGCGAGACCAACCTGGCGGGAATCGGTATCCGGGAGGATATCGGATGAACACGGAGCGATACGAGGAGCACGTGCGAGGGAATTGTTGCGGTGGACCGGTGAGGGCTCGCAAGCCACAGCCCCCACGGGAATCCCGCGTCTGCTCACCGCGCGTATTCCACAGCGCGGGCCTCTCTGATCGCCACGATCTTTATCTGACCAGGATAGGACAACTCCTTTTCGATCTTCTTTCGAATGTCCCGTGCCAGCAGCGTCAAGCCCTCTTCTCCGACGTTCGTGTTCTCCACGATGATGCGGAGCTCGCGTCCGGCCTGGATGGCAAAGGACTTGCTGACTCCTTTGAACGAGTCCGCGATGCGTTCCAGATCTTCGAGACGTTTGACGTAACTCTCCAGCATCTCCCTGCGCGCTCCGGGTCTGGCCGCGGAAAGGGTGTCCGCAGCCTGAACCAATGCGGCAAGTGTACTGGTGGGCTCTTCGTCGCCATGATGCGCGGCGATGGCGTTGACCACAATGGGGGACTCCCCGTAACGACGGGCTATGTCCGCTCCGATCAGCGCGTGGGCCCCTTCCACTTCGTGGTCGATGGCTTTGCCGATATCGTGGAGCAGCCCGGCCCGTTTGGCCTTCTTCTGGTTGAGCCCCAGTTCTGCGGCCATGATCCCGCAGAGGAACGCTACCTCGATGGAATGCTGATAGACATTCTGCGCGAAGGAAGTCCGGTACTTCAGCTTGCCCAGGAGCTTGATCAGCTCGGGGTTGATGCCGTGCACGCCCACATCGAAACTGGCTTGTTCGCCGGCTTCGACGATGGCCTCCTCCATTTCCTGGGTAACCTTCTTCACGACTTCTTCGATGCGCGCGGGATGGATCCGCCCGTCGTTGACGAGTCGTTCGAGAGCTATTCTTGCCACTTCCCTCCGGACGGAGTTGTAGCCTGAGAGTATGACCGCCTCCGGAGTGTCGTCGATGATCAGATCGATTCCGGTGGCTGCCTCGATAGCCCTGATGTTGCGCCCTTCTCGCCCGATAATGCGGCCTTTCATCTCTTCGTTCGGAAGGTTCACCACCGAGACTGTGCGTTCGGCCACAAAGTCGGCAGCGAATCTCCCCACCGCGGTGGCGATGATTTCCTTGGCCTTCTTGTCAGCCTGGGCATGGGTTTCTTCTTCGATTTGGCGTACGATACGGGCGCATTCCATCCGCGTATCGTCTTCCGCTTTCCTCAGAATAAGCTCTCGTGCTTCCCCCGTAGAGAGACCGGCAAGCTGTTCAAGCTTTTCCTGTTGTTTCTGGACGAGGTTATCGGCTTCCCTCTCTTTGTCTTTGGCCTTTTTGTAAAGGTTGTCGACTTCCTTTTCGTGCTTGCCGAGAGCAATGTCTTTGGATTCGAGCTGAGCCGCCTTTCTATCGAGATTCTCGTCTTTCTTGATCAGCCGGGATTCCCGGACGGACAGTTCGGCTCTGCGGTCTCTGATTTCTGTCTCCAGCTCGGCTCTGGCCTGAAAGAGCTTATCCTTGGCCTGGAGCAGGGCCTCCTTCTTAATGGTTTCAGCTTCCTTGCTGGCGGCCTTGGTAATTTCTTCGGCTTCGGCTTTCGCTGATTGGACGCGACTCTTGTCAAGGATTCTGGCCCCGGCGTAACCGGCCGCAAGCCCGATGATCACAGCGACAAGGGCAGGAATCAGGAAGTGAATCGATTCCACAACCCCCTCCGTTCTCCGGTATGGTGTGCAACGGGATGCTCAGGCAGAAAAGCACTGGATGACGTCACGTCTCGGAAGAAGAATTGAAGTCCGCTCCGGTGGCCGAGCGGTAAGACCTAGTGTCCGTATATGTAATCCCCCGAATATCCATCCAGAGGTTTCAGTGCACATCCCGATGTTTGGGTAATAAGGAGCCGTCGATCAGATAGCGGGAAACTCCCCCGCGATTGGCCGTGCAGACAGAACTTTTGAACCTGGTTGCCCAGGTGGGACCCTAGCGGTCGCTTCAGGCTTCCTGCTTCAAGGCAGGCATGCTCACCACAACCGGGGGCGGTTCCCATTTTTTGAGTGTTGGCTCAAAAAATTGCTGTCCGTCACGAACCGCGCAGGGGAGTCTCCCCTATTATACAGCACGATCAATGACCTTGCGAAGCTTTTCGGTCTTTTCCTCCAGTTCTTTTAGGGTCCGCTCTCTGAGCAGTTTGTATTGAAACATCTCATCCGTAATGGTGAGAAGAGTAAGGATCACTACGTCCAGCGTGGAAACGATCTGGCCTTCTTTGCGAATGGCTTCCGACCGATCGGTGATGAAATCGGTCAAAGCCTGGAGGTAGTTCTTGTCACCGTGTCCTCTGATGCTGTACTCACGACCGAACAACTGGATCGTGACGGCTTGCGTCGGTATGTCCCGGCCGTTTTCCACCATCGGAGCGCTCCTCGCTACGGACTCTCTCAGGTGAAAGCCTCCAGCTTCTCGATAATGCGATCGAGCTTGCCTTTCGCGGCCTTATGATCTTTTTGGAGCTTCTTGACAGTCCGGTCAAGCTCACTGATTCTCTTATCCCTTTTCTCCAATTCCTTGCCGAAGCGATCCTGTTCCCTTTTCGATTGCTCGTTCTGCTCGATCAAATGGGTGATCTTTTCTTCGAGAAGAGCAAGCTTGTCGGAATCCATAGGGGGCTCCTGTCGAGTTGTTGAGATCCTGTTTAATTATATTTCCTTAGGAAAATGTGTCAAGAAGTATCTTGAACACGTTTCCGGCTCCCGTCCACTCCAGCCGTGACCGGGCCCAGTCGATATAGCAGTTGCCGAAAATATTGTCGAATTCGAGGGTACCCGGCTCGGGGAAGCTCCCTCACTTCGGACAACGCAGGGCCGTTAAACCGCCGTCCGGGGGGTTCCCAGCCGGCTCTGTGAAACCGTCAGAGCATCCGGCAACCGCTCGAAACGGAAAGGGCACGGCGTGCCGTGCCCTCACCTTAGCCGACGAACCGGGGCCGGTCAACACCATCGTGCCGCCGGCCTCCGTCATCATTGCCGATTCCTTTCAGGACTCGGCCCCTCGCTCAGGGACGTCGTGAGCGTGCACGAGCTTCTGAATCTTACGGTGAAAGGTGTTTCGACTCATTCCGAGCCGCTTGGCAGCCTGAACCTTGTTTCCTCGACTCTGCTCCAGGACTTTGATGATCAGCCGCTTCTCCACTTCGCCCATGATGAGCGGATGAATGTCCGTGGCGCCGTTTTCAACGAGGTACTCCACCAGCAGATCAATGGAATCCGCGATGCTGGACTCGAGAAGCGCCTTTGCCTTTGGGCTTCTGGGCCGGTCCGTCGTCGGCCGGGAATCCTCCCCGGAATCCATCTTCTCAGACCTCATAGGAAATCGGCCTTCCCTGATTCGTTTCCCTCACCGGGCAATTCCACGCGCATGGTTTTCATCGCAATCCCGAGTGGAATGCGGGGAGGTTTACTCCACGAACGACATCGGAGGGAACGCGTCCCATCCCCTCATGATTTCTTTTCTTCGTCCGGCCACTCCGGGCCTTGCCCTCGCCGAAGCGGAAAAATCTTCTGTTTGGGCCGGGACACGGCTAGAGATCGGGGTGGAACGTCACGGGTAATGGTGCTCCCCGCGCCGATCACGCTCCCGGCTCCTATTTGCACCGGAGCCACAAATTGCACGTCCGACCCGATGAAGCAGCGTTCCCCGATGATCGTGCGATGTTTCTTTTGGCCGTCATAGTTGCACGTGATGGTGCCGCATCCTATGTTCGCGTTCTTTCCTATGTCGCTGTCACCGAGATAGGTCAGGTGCGAAGCTTTGGCGCCGTCGCCGACGACGGTCTTCTTGACCTCCACGAAGTTTCCGATACGAGCATTCCTGCCTATCCTGGCTTCCGGTCTCAGGTGGGCCATGGGGCCGATGGACGTGCCGTCAGCGACTTCTGCGCGGTCCAGCCGCGATCCCTGAAGGATCTTCACCCGATCGCCGATGACCGAGCTCATGATGTAGGTCCAGGATTCAATCGTGCAGTGCGAGCCGATGGAGGTATTCCCCGATATGGTCACACCTGGATGGATCACCGTATCGGGCCTCACCTGAACCTGCGCGTCGATATACACGGTCGAAGGATCGAGAAGGGTCACGCCCGAATCCATCAGTTCCCTGCGGATTCGATTCCAGACGAACAAGGAGACCTCGGCCAGCTCCACGCGGGTGTTGATCCCCAAGGTCTGGCGGGAATCGTACACCATGAAAGGATAGGTGGAGATCGATTCCTTCGCCGCTTCCGCAACGATGTCGGTCAGATAGTATTCTCGCTGTGCGTTGTCCGTACGAATTCTCTCGAGGAGGCCGAACAGGATTTGAGAATTGACGAGGTAGATTCCGGTGTTGATCTCTTGAACGCTCTGCTCGGTGTCCGTTGCGTCCCGCTCTTCAACGATGCGTGCAATACGGTCGCTTTCGTTCCTGATAATCCTTCCGTACCCGAACGGATCGTCAGAAACCGTGGTCATCACGGTCAGTTTGCTGTTGCGAGCGCGGTGAAAGCGGACGAGCTCCTGAAGGGTCTCGGGTTCAATGAGAGGGATGTCGCCGCACAGAATCAGGATATCGCCGTCATACTTCTCAAAGAGCCCTCTGGCAGCGGACACCGCGTGACCGGTACCGAGCTGAGGCTCCTGAAGTGCGAATTCTGCGTCGGAACCATCGAGAAAGCTCGTGACTTCCTGCGCCTGATGGCCCACTACCACACACATCTTGCCAAAGCCGGCAGTACGGACGCTGTCCACCACGTACGCAACCATCGGCCGGCCCGCGACGGGATGAAGCACCTTGCAGAGACTCGATTTCATACGAGTCCCTTTCCCCGCGGCCAAAATGAGCGCTGCACACCGTTGCATGGGAGAACCAATCGTGCCGGAATGGTCAGATCAGGCAATTTACTCCCCTTGAAGGCGCGCTGTCAAGCGGTATCGGGCGGGTTTTGACGCCTGAGCTCTGTCTGTCCCTCCTTCGTCGGTTGCCCCAACCAATGAAATCATTACAACGATCCACACGGTTCAACCGTATGGCGATGGAGCACTATCTTCTTGACGCTATCCCAAAGCCACGGTAACAGCATCATGTCATGGATAAAGGGAGCCCGACTTCAGCGGCAGAGGCTCTCCCGAGCCAAGTGCCCCCACGGGTTCTTCTCACGACGAACGGAGGTTCACGGTGGCTTATGACCGAGAGTTCAAGATAGCCGTGCTCGGTTCTGCCTCGGAGGCTGAGGATTCAGACGCGGGGCGCAAGGCGTTTACGGTGGGTCGGGCGGTGGCCCGCTCCGGAGGAATCCTCTTGACCGGAGGATGTCCCGGCTTGCCGCACGCAGCCGTAAGCGGGGCACGTTCCTCGGGCGGCCTGACCATAGCGGTCTCTCCGGCATTGAATCTGGCCTTGCACGTGTCCCAGTATTGCTACCCGCCGGACAGCTCGGTCATCATGTATACCGGCATGGGCACGAAAGGGAGGAATGTCATTCTCGTAAGGAGCGCGGACGCGTGTCTGTACATCGGAGGGGGGATCGGAACCCTGAATGAATTCACTATCGCCTTCGATGAACTGGGGCCGGAATGCGCCATGGGAGTCCTCGCTCACAGCGGAGGTCTTTCCGATGAATTGCCGCAACTGGTTTCCGCGGTGGGGAGAACGCCGGCCGCGGCCCTCATCGTGGAATCCGATCCGGAGAAGTTGGTCGACCGGGTCCTGGTCCACATCAGACGAAACCGGGCTGACATGCCATGAAATCGCATGGGCGGTGAAATAGGAGCATCGTGCGACGCCCAGTAGGGGGCGGTGTCCCGAAACTGCCCCAAGAGTTAGTTTTCAGTCGATATGGTGGTGCAATTCGGAATCACCGAGCTCCCGGGTGGCTTGGACGTTACACGTCCGGGCCACCCAAAACCGGGCCGGCCGACTTTCAGGTGTCCCATGGCGCCACGGTAAAATTCCAGAAGTTTCAAAGCCATGGCGTGGATTAACCTTGACCTTGAAGCATAAATTTGGTATTTACGCATAAGCTGTACCATGTGATCATCTTTTGCGCCGAGCGATAGGAAATCCTCCGCCCTTCGTGGCGAGATTGCCTCGTTCGACGACTGTTTCTGCGGCGACCTGCCGCGCCGGACGGTTTCGGCGCTCTCTTTGATTGTCCTTCACCGCTACGGGGGCCTGTATGATGAATCCTCATTCCGCCCGCAAGTCTGGCGCCTTCCAAAGGATATCGGCTGCCAGGGTTTCCATGTTTGTGATTCTGGCTCTGGTCTGCGCAGCGCTCTCCCTTGCGGGAGCGCCCCGGTCGGCACTCGCCCAAGGGTTGGACGCGGAGCTGGAAAGTGCGCTTTCCATCCATCGGGCCGGCGAGTACAAGAAGGCCGTGGAAGCCTATACCGTGTACCTGAAGAAGAATCCCCGGTCCGCTGAGGCGTACAACTGGCGCGGGATGGCATACGATGAGCTCAACGAGCTCGACAAGGCCATTGCGGACTACGCCAAAGCCATAGACGTCAACCCCAATTACGCAGACGCGTTCAACAATCGCGGGGAAGCGTACCGAAAAAAGAAGTTGTACCCGCAGGCCCTGAACGATTACCGCAAGGCCTTGCAGATCGATCAGAATTACGTGGAAGCCATCTTCAACATAGGACTCGTTTTCGAGGCCGAGAAGAAAGCCCCGGAAGCGGTGAAACAGTTTGACGAGTATTTGAAGAAATCGCCGACCGCGGCCGACAAGCAGCAGGTGCTCGACAAGATCAAGGCCCTGAGGGCCACAGCGCCGCCTCCTCGACAGGCTCCTACCGGGCCGCCGGGGGTAGCTCCGCCCGGAGCGCCACCCGCCCCGCCAAAGGCAGGAGTGACCCCACCCGGAGCGCCACCGGCCCCACCAAAAGCCGGCGTGGCTCCGACTGCTCCACCCAGACCGGGCGCCCCGCCCCGACCGGGACCTCCTCCCGGATTCAAACCTCCTACGCCGCCTCAGCCGGGGGGCATCCCGGGTCTGCCGGCAGACCTCCCCATTCCAACTGAAGCCATTGCGCTGATTGCCGGGCTGGGACTTATCGCACTCGCTATTCCGTTGGTGGCGTACATTTTCTTCGCGGTCATGCTCTTCCTTATGGCGAACAAAACCAACACGCCGTTGCCGTGGTTGGCGTTCATCCCCATTGCGAACATGTTCCTCATGGTCCAGATTGCAGGAAAGCCCATCTGGTGGCTGGCGCTCCTGCTGGCTTGTTTTCTGGCGCCGGTCTTCGGGTTGCTGGGGACTGTTGATCCCACCGGCGGGATCATCGTCACGGTGCTCACTGCGCTCGCTGCACTGGTGTCACTTGTGGCATCCCTCTTCGTATGGATCGGAATCGCCGCGGCCAGGGGCAAAGGCATTGTCTGGGGCATCCTCGCGTGGTTGCCGTGCACTTCGCCCGTCGGCGTCGGGTACCTCGGGCTGTCAAAATAGGAGGCATCCCAGAAACGCCCGTCCGGGCGGCGGTTGTTTCTTGGTGGTGATTTTCGTGAATACGGTCGCAGCTTTTCATTCCCTGAGATTGCTTCGCTTCGCTCGCAATGACAACTTACGAGAGTGTCATTGCGAGGAGCGGAGCGACGAAGCAATCTCTCTTGAACAGAAATCCGGAACCGAACTTGTGAAAATCAGTACTTAGGATTGTCCCGAGCGTGCCACTTCCGCCAAAAGTTCTCTAATGTTCCAGTAGAGGCGGGGTTTATCCCCGCCCGCTCAGCCAATCTCGAAATGCGGGCGGGGATAAAGAAACTGTCTCAAAACTCGCGATGGAATGGAAATCGTGCTACGGTGTCGGCAGATTTGGGATTCTTGGGACAGTCTGGAAACACCGGCCCCTACCGCGCTTGGCAGGATGCTCTTCCCTCAATGGCCATGGGGCTTGCCGGCTCCTTTTCCCACGATTGACAGGCCATGAAAGACCCCGGTCTTCCTGCTGAACAGTTTACGCTTGACTGCGTCGTCACCTCCGCAAAGCTCTTCGGCAAAGATGATTTTGCCTCCATCGAAGGCGCTCACCCTGAAGAACAAGGTGTCGCGTTCTTATCGCCCGGGAAGCTGGTCCTCACACTTCGCCCTCCGTACTCCGACCTTTCCGGATTTAACGGTCTCTCATTGAAGGCGGTCAACCGGTCCTCCGGTCCTCTCTTGGCAGGGATCAAGCTGATCCACGGTTCCCAAACCCTCGCCAAAGATACCTACGACGTTTCCTTTTCCGGCGGCCGCGAGGATCTGTCGCGGGAAGAGCCGCGTAAGCTCAAATTCCCGCTGGAGAGCTTTGGTAGCTACGGAACGCCCGAGGGGTGGGCTGACATTCGAGAGATCGAGATCACGTTCACGCGGGAAAAAAATGAGCCGGAACCCTTTGAAATTAGGGTGTCGTTGAGCAACCTGAAGGGCGAGCTGCGGGAAATCCCCGCTGGACCGAGATTGACCGAGGCAGGCTTGGCCGGAGTCCTCCGGCAAGATATTTCGGGGGTGACGGCGTTCTTCGGGTCCCAGGTCCCGATTTCGGGCGCAGCGAGCTCCGGGCGGGCGGATCGCGGGCTCGACGCGTTTTCTCTTGGGGACACGGGTCTGTTCATTCCGCCTCCGCACTCATTTCCATCCGAGGGAGCCGACGCCATCGCCCGCGGACGGATCATGGGGCACGCAGTTGGAATCCCGCCTTGCTGGAAGGCGAATCCGCTCGGCATCCAGGAATGGACGCATTTCTTGAATCGGCACCATTTCACGAGAGAACTGGTGCAGGCCCTCGTGCATACGAACGACGAGAAATACGCGCAGGCTCTCGATGAATTGATTTCGGACTGGATCCTCACCAACCCCGTGCCGGTCGGGTCCAACGGCGGAGCAGGGCCGCCCTGGGAAACGCTCTCTGCAGCGTGGCGTCTGCGCGAATGGCTCTGGGTTATGGGTATCGCCTGGCCTCATCCCGCCTTTCGGCAAAAAACCAAGATGCAAATGCTCTGCTCGATCTGGGAGCATGCCTGGAGCCTTATGGATCACCGAGGCCACCCCAACAACTGGCTCATCGTCGAGTCCGCGGCTCTGTCCCTCGCGGGGATCTGTTTCCCGGAATTCCGGGAGGCCGGGCTCTGGACCGAAACCGGAGTGCGGAGGCTCACCACGGAGCTCCGAAGGCAATTCTTCGACGATGGGGTGCATTTCGAGATATCGCCGCTCTATCATGCCATTTGCCTCCACGCGACGCTGGAAGTCCGGCGCGGGGCCGCGGCCTCGAATCTCTCGCTTCCCGAGGAATTCGGCGCGGCGCTCGAACGGGCTGCGGAGTTTCTGGCCGCGCTCTGTCGGCCCGACTTTACCTGGCCTTCCATCAATGACTCGGGGGGCGCGGCCGGCGACTATTCCGCGGTGATGAGGCTCGCGGGAGAAACTTTCCAACGACCCGACTTCGTCCGGATCGGGTCGCACGGTCAAGACGGGAAGGGGACGACTGACTCAGTACACCGTTTCGTAAGTTCGGGCGCACATTCCGGGCCAATGTGCTTGACCGTTCGGAGCGAAGCTCCGATTGGGGCTTCGGTGGGACAGGCATCTTACCTGTCAACGAATGACAGGCAAGATGCCTGTCCCACCAAGATGGCCGGCGAAGCTGACTTGTCACCGCCGTCGGGTCACACGGGAGCCCGAATACGTCACCGCAATTATGAAACGGAGCGCTTAGTGCGGGTGTTTCCGTCGGCCGGGATCGTGACCATGCGGTCCCATCATGGTCGGGACGCTGATTTTCTCGTGTTCAGGGCCGGGCCGCCGGGAGGATTCCACTTCCATGGGGATCGTCTTTCCCTGGACGTGACAACGAACGGTACCCCTGCGCTCGTGGACCCGGGCATAACGACGTACGCTCCGGGACTCATGACCAATCACTATCGATCCCCAGCGGCTCACAACACGATCCTCGTGGATGGTAAAGGCCCGGACGTGGCTGCTCTCAGTTTCGCAGAACGAATAAAACCCGCGGGCTCGGATCTCACCTGCACGTCGGCCGATGGGTTGGACATCGCAAGTGGGTCTTACGCGGGGCCGTGGAACCGCATCGAGGTGGATATCGCAGTCCGCCGCGACGTGGTGTTCGTGAGGCGTGAATACTGGATCGTGCGGGATGTTGTGACAGGCGCGGGAGTGCACGAAATCACGGTCTGTTGGCAGTTTGCTCCCGGACGCGTGGATATCGACCTGAAAACCTACGCTTCGTTCTTTTCAGACCCGCGCGGACCGGGACTCGAGATAGCGCCGGTCCTCGGATTGTACGACGTGGTGGTTGAGATGGCGACCGGCTCGATTCGCCCGCCGAGGGGATGGGTGTCGATGAGCGGTGCGGATTTTCCGGCCACCACGTGCCGGTACACGGTAGCCGCTGAACTTCCCATGACTCTGGTCTGGCTCCTCGTTCCCTTCGTCGGGCCGCGGGTAAAGCCGGTTCGGACCGACCGCGACGAGGGATTTGTGCAAAGGCTGATGCAGGGGGAGACCTTTTTATGAAAGGGCGCATGCGGGGGGAGACCTTTTTGGAAAAAGGTCCTCCCCCCGCACCCCCTTCCAAAAACTTCTAATATATTGGCGGCTCCCGTTGGTCACCGCTTGGTGCTCGTCATCCGGCGCGGGGATTCACAGAGATTGCCCTTACCTTACTCCGAGGGGGACCCGTGTTTTCAGGTCGATTCCCCATCGGTTGGCAATTTCGGTTCGCAGGTCGATTCGTGAAAGCGCGAGCGAAGAGATGAGCCTCGAAGACGAGGCGTTGCGGGCTCCTCGTTGGTCCGGCCCGGGGATGTCCGACCACGCGATGATTCTTTCAGGATTCGATCGGATGCTTTCCGCGTTGTTCCAGCAAATACCGGTGGGAACCAACCCGTCGTCGCATCGTATTCCATCCAGCGGCACGAGCTTGTCGCCGACGCGGTTCAGAATCAGGAGGCTACGTGCGGGCTGCGGCTTGTTCATGTCCAGTCCGCGGGTAACAAACCCCTCGGGAAACACAACTGCCTGGTGGCGCCTTTCGTTGGGCCATTTCCATTCATAGGGGTAGAGGTAGGACGCGCCTACGTCTCGCCGGTGATAGACCATGCGAACGAGCTCCCTGAGCCCCCCCCAATTCCGAAACACTACGGCTCGCCCGAAAGTGCAGTCAAGATTCAGGAACACGAAGTTGGTTCCCGGAATCACGTCGGGGGCCTCAATGACGAGGCTCCGCATGATCGAATTTCGCATTCGCGCCGCTTCCTTCCAATCGGAGAGCAGGCCCGCGTGAAACGCTGCCATGGCCCCGACGCAGATCGCTGCGGCCATCGCTGTGCCCCATCGGAGGGCTTGCGTCTTCCATCCCGACACCATTGACGCGAGGATGATCGCCAATCCGAACGTGGCAGACGAATAGATGCGGCTCGACCAGTTGAAGTTGTACCAGGCGGCGTACCCATGGGGAATGAATCCCCATTTAACCTGCGCGGTTTCCATGATCTCCGGGGGTATACTTCCGTATCCTGCCATCTGATACGGCGCCATGCCGAGAATGAGAATCACCGCTCCGAGAAGAATGCCGTACAGCCTGGTCTGAACAAGAGCCGGGCCCGCGGCCGCGGAGTCGCCTTTGCTGCCGCGCGCCGAGCGAAACCAGATCCACGTCATGCTGGCCGCGATCACAGTTCCCGCCAACCATGCCACCGCGTCGGTCGGCAAGCGCGTGAAGGGCTCCGTCAGGTAAAAGGGAAGCAGACCGAGATAGCCTGCGACCAATCGAAAAGGCGGAACCAGATAGGCCTGACCGACCGCTCCGCCGCTCAACAACGAGAACCTCAACCCGACCGCAAGCCCGAAGGCGACGCACACCGCTAAGACCAGGTCAAAGATCTTCATCCGATTCCAGCGTCCGTCGGGAAGACGAGGAATGACCGGAAGCACCAGCAGGGGAACGGCAAAAATGAGGAGCGAGGCGCACTCGTACGTGAGAAATGCGAGGATGTAAAGGAGAACCGGCAGGGCCGGGTTTCTCCGCGCCCCCGAACCGACTGCCCAGCGCTGAAACGTCCAGACCGACAGCCAGAAAAGGAGCGTGCTCAACCGGGAATTATCCGTTGTGACCACGTAGGTGAGGCAGGAAACCGTCGGAATGAAAAACGACAGAAACGTTGCGCTCACGATCAGGCCGGGTTTAGCGGGAAACAGCCTCTGAAGACATGACCCCATAACGACGCCTGCGGCGGCGAGAATCAGCAGGGAAAACAGTTGAAAAACCGGCTTGTTGAATCCGAAAATCTCGAAGAGGGTTATCCAGTAGACTCCCTCAACAGGCCGAAGCGACGTCTTCGCGTATTCAAGCAGCGAATGGGGAAACCCGTGCCAGTACGGAAAACTGAAAATCCACCAATCGTCCCCTTCGAATCCCAGGTCGCCCGAAAGGAGCACGACCGCGAGACAATAAAGCGCCAACACGACGGCAATATGCGGAATGAGGCCGTGCGTCTCCTCCTGTTGTTTCATGAAACCTACGCCGAGTCCGGAATTGGGCGATCCGCAGCCCGTCACCCGCGGGTGAAGTTCTCTTCCAAGGTATCAAAACTCTCTGCAGTGAATCAATCGTTATTATTGCCGGGAGCATGGGCATCAGGCGCTGCGATGAGCCATATCGCCCGCCAGTTTCTGGATCTGTTCAAACAATTGGCGCAGGTCCACGGGCTTTTCAAGGACTATATCCACTCCGCTCTCTTGCGGGTTCTTCTCCTCGCACACCTGCCCGCCCCAGCCCGTGAGGAGGATAAACGGGGCCTTCGCAATGCCTAGGCCCTCATTCCACGCCCTGAGGGCCTCGCCTACCTGCCACCCGTTCATCTCGGGCATCGCAAGATCGCACACCACCACATCGACGCTATTGGCCATGAACAACTCTATCCCTTCGCGACCCGAATACGCGGTGAGGACACGCAGGCCCAGCTCACTGAGCCCATCCCCAAGCATAGCGACCACCGGTTCCATGTCGTCGATCACCAGGACCTGCAACCCTGGAATCGGGTCCCGCGCCGCGTGGAGCTCGGCCGACGCCGAGGAAACCTGTGCGAGAGGAAGGGTGACGGTGAAACGCGTCCCTTCGGCCGCCGTGCTCTCCACTGAAATCGCGCCGTGAAACCGTTTCACAATCCCCAAACTGCTGGCAAGGCCCATCCCCGACGAATGAAAGCCTTTGGTGGTCCAAAAGGGCTCAAACACCTTTCCGAGATTCTCGACCGGAATGGACACGCCATTGTCCGCGACGACCAGAGCGACCTTGTCTCCGATACGGTCGGTGGTGATGAGGATGTCACCCCCTTGCGGCAGGGCCTCGGCAGCGTTCTTGATCAGGTTGATCATCACCTGGAAAATCTCCGCTTCCCGGGCGTCCACGAAACATCCTTCCGTGAGCCGGCACGTCAGGGCGATCTGGATACCCTCTTTTTCGGGCCTCGTCTTCCACCATGGCTGGCTCATATCCACAGCCTTTTGCACGGTCTGGGACAGATCGAAGACCTTGTCGGTTTCAGGCGCCTGATCGGATCGCACGCGCGCGAATTCCTGCAATTGCTTCACGGTTCCCGCGCCGAAGCGGGAGCTGTCAATGATCTGTTCCAGCTTCTTCCTCGCCTCGGCCAGATCCCCGGATTCGATGTCGGTCAATACCGAAAAGGCCCTTCCTGTGACGATCTGGAGGAGATTGTTGAAATTGTGGGCAACCCCCGTAGCCAGCTCTCCGACGGCCTTGAGCCGCTCGGTCTGGAGCATTGCCTCTTCGGCCTTCTTGCGGTCCGTGATGTCCTGTAACATGGCCAGGTGGGAGATGCTGCCGTCCGGATGATGCAACGGAGTTCCGACCACGTAGTACCATCGGGAGTCTTTCGGGTTGAGCACTTCGAGCCGAACCGTATGGCCGCGCATGACGTACCCCGATTGGCACCAGGGACAGACGTCGGTCTGAGCAAACAATGCCTCGTAGCACTTTTCCCCCACCGGGCCGCGGCCGGCGAGCTCCGTCAGACGCCGGTTGACGAATTCGATGTCCCTGTTCTCGGAACAGATGTAGATCAGGCCGTCAAATCCCTCGACGATCGTTCGGTACTGGGCCTGGGATTCCCGCAGAGCATTGGTGGTTACCTTGTGCTCTCTGATTTCTTTCTTGAGCTGCTCGTTGCGTCTGGCAAGCTCGTTGCGCGCCTGCCGGAGCTGGTCCTGATGAAGCTTGTTGAGCAGCATCTTTCTTTTTTCATGGGTAAGATCTTCAATGAGATTGAGAACCAGCCGTTGATGCCCGATCCGGATGCAGCGCAAATGGAAACGGCCCCACATCTTGGATTGGTCGATCTGGAGCATGGCCTCGCTCATGCGAGGCTTTCGTGTTTCAAAGACCTTCTCAATGTGGGATTGGTTTACCGACGCGGCAAGCGCGCTTGGCAAGAGTGACACAAAAGGTCTCCCGATCAACTGGGAATAGTCGATGAGCAGCTTCCTGAGCGCCTCATTGACAAACATCACGTCTCCCTGAAGATCGATGAGCACGCCGAGGATGGGAAGGGCGTCCAGGAGTTTCCCGAAAGCGGTGCCCTCCACCGTTGAGAGCTGAAACGTCCCTGAACTGGACAACCGCTCGTTGACCATGCCGTCCAGGTCGATGCTCTCCGTGGCGAGGCTCGATCGCGCGGCATCGGGAGGGAGCTCTTCGCTCTCGTCCAATTCGTCGAAGGTCGGGATTTCATTCATGGAACGCCCCTGACAACCTCTGTCGGGAAGATTGGGGTAGGAAGCCCCCGGATGGTGGGGATTTTTACGCCGAGTGTCTGGTGTTCGGCGCACCCGCGCACAGGTGGGCGAACACGCGTGGGGACCGGATTACGCCACTGGGGAGGCAATTCGGTCTCGACAAATCCTGAACCGGGGTGGTGTTGGGTTCCCGGGAAGAGCTTCGCTGACAGCGAATCCAGCCGGCTGAACGACACCCTGCCGGAGAACGTCAGCTTCGGCCGTTCTCCAAAGAGCCGGTCGCAGCACTCCACGCTGTTCAGGGGGGATACGAGAGATCCCGTGAGAGTCACTCGCGAATGGGTAGTCCTCACAGGGTGGCCTCGCGGGAAAGCCATAGGGAAATTTGTTACCGAAAGAGTCTGCTCAAGAAACGTTGTTGGCCGAACCGCGGGTTGTCCGCGGGACACTTCACGAAATTGCCGGGCGGCATCCGCCTGGAGGTCCTGAAAGTGTCTTCCTCTTTCTCGCAGGCTTTTGAACGGAATCAACTTCATGGCAACAATTGTCTACCTGCGTCTCTCTCCCCGCTGTCCTTCGGCCCCCTTCAATCAACGAAATCTCTTGTACAATAAGCTATTTTGGGAGCGCCTGTCAAGCCCCTCCGGGAATGCCACGCCGCCACGCTGCCGCCTGTGGGACGTCCCGAGTCAACGATAACTCCGGAATGCCTTCATGACCGATTATTACCGCTTGACTCCGGAATCGGCTGGTGATATGGCAGGGCCCGGCCTCAACCTCGGGGGAGGGAGGGGCCTGTGAACCGGTAAACCGGTGGGTGAGGGTGGTAGCCATCCTCCTCGCCGGTTTCATTTTTTGTCCAAAGGTAATGATTTCTCAGGGTCTTTGCGAGTCGCGTTGCCCTTCCTCGGGATAGTCGAAATCTCCCCGGTCGAACAAGCCCCTTTACATGCGCGCCCCAATGACATATAAAGTGCATTTGCATTGCCTTGGAAGGACAGGAACTTTTTCTTCCTGAGCGTGTCAGGATTTTACTATGAGTCGCCTGAGTACAAAAGAGACAGAGATGCAGTCATCAGCGAATGCCCAAGCCAAACCGGCCAAATCGCAGCGGACCATATTTCAGGAGTATTCGGAAGCTCTTGTCGTGGCCGTCATTCTCGCCATTCTCATCAGAGCGCTGTTCATTCAAGCATTCAAGATTCCCTCCGGATCCATGATCCCAACGCTGCTCATAGGGGATCATATCCTTGTCAACAAGCTCGTCTACGGCGTCAGGGTACCGTTCACCAGCCTCCGATTTCCACGATTGGCCGACCCCGAGCGAAGTGACGTCATTGTCTTTGTTTTCCCTGAGGATCGTTCCAAGGATTTCATCAAACGGGTAGTCGCTGTGGGGGGAGACACCATAGAGATAAAGAATAAGCAGGTCTTCATTAACGGGAAAGCAACCCCCAGTCCGCACGCACGCTTCACCGATTTCCGGAATCTGCCGGCAGAGCTCAGCCCGAGAGACAACTACCCGCCCACGAAGGTTCCGGAGGGATATTTATTCTGCATGGGAGACAACCGTGACCAGAGTCACGACAGCCGTTTCTGGGGATTCGTTCCCGTCGAAGACGTGAAGGGCAAGGCCTTTCTCATCTATTATTCCACCCAGAGTCTCGGCAGGCTGTTTACCGTCATCCGTTGACCTCTTCCCATGACTTCCGCATCTGGCCGGCTTTTGAGACCCCCTCTTCCCGCGCGGCATGATCGGCAATTAACGGCACGCGATCCTATCGTGGTTCTGCGTCGAGAGAGGCCCGTGGGTCTTTTTCGAGGTAATTACGGACGTAGTCGCCCACAGCGTCCTCCAACGGCGTGCAAGGCTGAAGGTAGCCCACAGCCCGGAGTTTTTTCGGCTCAGCGCACGTGTAATACTGATAGCGCTTCTCCAGCCCGTCGGGCATGTCGACGTACTCGATGTGCGGCTCCATCCTCAGCGCAGAGAAGATCGCTGAAGCGAGATCGTTGAAGGTGCGCGGCTCGCCGGTCCCCGCATTGAACAGACCATTCAGATCGGGTCGTTCGAGGAAATGGATCGAGATGTTCACCGCATCTTTTACATAGATGAAATCCCGGCTCTGCTCGCCGTCTCCGTACTCGGGGCGATACGATTTGAACAACCTGACGATCCCGTCGCGCTTGACCTGGAGATAGGCTCTGATGGCCACGCTCCTCATGTCCTCCTTGTGGTATTCATTGGGACCGAACACGTTGAAATACTTGATCCCCACGGCGCGGTTCAGGAACCCCGTCTTCAGGGCCCACAGGTCGAACATCTGCTTCGAGTAACCGTACATATTGAGCGGCCGCAGGCGGGGAACAACGGAATGCTCGTCCGAGTACCCCTCGGATCCGTCGCCGTACGTAGCGGCACTCGAAGCATAGATAAACCTGAGCGCCGCCTTGGAGGCAAATCGAGCCGCGAGAGTGCGAGAGAACTCGTAGTTGTTTTTCATGAGGTAGTCAGCATCCCGTTCCGTGGTGGAACTGCACGCGCCCATGTGGAAGACCGCCCAGACTCCGTGATCGAAGAGCCCGCGCTCCAGCTTTTGGAGAAAATCATCCTTATGCTCGTAATCAAGAAAATCCAGGTCAGGGAGGTTTTTCCATTTGTCGGCCTTTCCAAGCCGGTCAACGATGAGGATCTTGCCTTGGCCCCTCTCATTGAGCTCTTTGACGATATTGCTGCCGATGAACCCGGCTCCTCCTGTCACGATGATCACTGAAATCCTCCCGCTTGGTCACGATAGAAAAACGACGGTCTCAATCACGAAGGGAACTGCACCGTTCCCCTGGCTCGAAGCTCGAACGGCAAGAGCGAGGCGTACATGAACGCATGCACCGGCGTCTCGACGTCTGCCTCGCTGCCCAGACGCACCACCGCTCCGCTCTGGGACTCGAGCTCCGAAGGCCTGCCGTCCATGATGTCCCGCTGCATGGAGGCCGTCGCCGCGGGGGGCAGACCATCGAGCTTTGCCAGCACCGATTCCACGGCATCGTCAGGCAAAGCGATTCTCCTGGCCCGCGCGACGAGGTGGATTTCCGTAATGGCCTGCCGGAGCAATCTCCGCGTTTCGGGGACGGTTCGAGTGACTCCCACAGGCGCTCTGGTAACGGCCCCTACACCGCTCAGAGACGCGATGAAGAGGAATTTCATCCACATGGCGGAATGGATGTCGTTAAGAACTTCCGCATGGAGTCCCGCTGCGGTGAAAGCGCCCAGGATTTTCTGACAGCGGTCTGGTGGCCGGTTGTCGAGCTCTCCGAAGGCGAGGTATGGTTTCATCCCTGCGTGTCGGATATGTCCCGGAGCGGCGACGAACGTCACCAGGTAACAGAGGCCTCCAATGACATGCTCTCTGCCCAACACTTCGGCTAGCTGAAACGGCGCTTCCACTCCGTTTTGAAGGGGCATGACGAGCGTGTCCGGGCCTACGAGCGGCCGCATGGCGCGGCCAGCTTCGGGAACCTGCCATGCCTTGACCCCGACGATCACCAGATCGACCGGTCCGACGTGCGCGGGATCGTCGGTGGCATTCGCCGACTGCACCAGAAAGTCGCCCTCCAGGCTGTCCACTCTGAGACCCTCTCGCCGTATGGCCTCCAGATGCGCCCCACGGGCAATGAAGACCACATCCTGACCGGCCTGTGCCAGTCTTCCCCCATAATAGCCGCCTACTCCGCCGGTTCCGAAAACCGCAATCTTCATGCGAGCTCCCTTATAGACCAACTACCGGGCCGGAAATTTGGCACAGTCATGCATGAAAGTGTTCTTGGAGGAGGGGAGCGAAGATGGACTTCCTGCAAAAAGTCCCTCCTCGGATCATTTGCATGGGATGTGCCTCGGAAGAGCCATTGCGCGCCGCCATCTCAGGGATCTCATTCGCGAAGGCGCCCGCGGTCCGGCTGCTGAAGCTTGTTCCCGACGGTATCTCTAGCACATGAAATTTCCGGACACAACGGTCTGCCCGCGGCTTGCACGGCCGAGCGCAAGCGAGCGCCACCGGAGGGTGATCGCTGCCGAACGATCGGTTGAAACCCGAAGGAAGTCACCTGCACGGGGCCCCCATGGCGTCGGAGAACCGCGCGGTCCGGTTAGAAACAACCTATAGTCCATAAATTCGGTAGATTATCCTTGCCAAGCCGCACGTTCTTTTGTACCCTGTGTCGTGGTAAAGAGCTTTGAGTGCTGCGATCAAGCTCTTTGCGGAAGTCCTTTCAGCGGAGTTTCGGAGTCGCGACCGTCAGATTGGGCTTTTGGGGGCCCTTTCAACGAAACGACGTACATCCGGGCCCGGCTTGGGACAGGGAGGCGCAATTTCCATTCGCCTTTTTTGCCGTCGGATGCGCCGAGGGCACGGAGCATGCTGCATTTGTCTTTTCCGAAGCCCTTCGGATCCTCCGGCGCACGAAATGCGTACTGACGTCATCCCGTCTCACAACTCGGCCAGAATACCGATGTCAAAGAAATGAACGACGACCGCTCCCAGGTTTTCAGGCCCGCCGGTGAAATCCTCATTGTCGAAGACAGCGCCCTTCAGGCCAAGCGGGTGAGGCTCCTCCTCGAACGGAACGGGTACCGGGTAACCGTGGCCCACAATGGGCAAGAGGGGCTGAATAAGGCACGAGAAGTCACCCCTGCGCTCGTGGTGTCCGACATCGTCATGCCGGTGATGGACGGTTACGAGATGTGCCGCGCCATTAAGCAGGATCCTCGACTCAGGCGGATCCCCATCATCCTGCTTACCTCGTTGAGCAATCCCGAGGACGTCTTCCTCGGACTGGAGTCCGGCGCGGACGGCTACATCAGCAAACCGTACGATCCCAAAATCCTCCTGGCACGCCTGGAATCGGTACTGGCAACTTCACGATTGCCGCAGGAAGAGGACTCCCGAAACGCGCTGGAGGTGTTTCTGGGCGGCAAACGCTACCTGATCACTGCGGGCCGACGTCAGGTGCTCTCCTTGCTCCTCTCGACGTACCAGGATGCGGTGGCCCAGAACCAGAGCCTTCGGGACATGCGGACCCGTCTCGTCACGGTCAACGAGCAGCTCGAGAGACTCGTCTCCGAACGAACGGGCGCGCTGAGGCGGGAAATCGCGGAGCGCAAGCGGATTCAGGCAGCGCTCATTTCCGAAAAGGAGCGGCTTTCGGTAACCCTTCGCTCAATCGCAGACGGGGTGATAACCACCAACACCGAAGGGCGGATCGTCCTGATGAACCGGGCCGCTGAAGAGCTCACGGGGTGGCCTCAGAGCGAGGCTATGGGCAAGTCGCTTACCCGAGTGTTCACGCTGATAAAGACCAAGACCCACGACGGGGGGGAACTGGTTGTCGAGAACATTCTCCAGAGCGGAGGCGTCTTCGGGCTCGACGATCCCATGATCCTGCTCTCCCGGAATGCTACGGAACGAATGGTCGCGGTGAGCGGCACGCCCATTATCGATCACAACAACCGGATCATCGGGGTAGTGCTTGTTTTTCGGGACATAACGGAAAAGAAGCGTATGGAGGAGGAGCTCATCAGAGCTCAGAAACTGGAATCACTCGGAGTACTGGCCGGCGGTCTCGCCCATGACTTCAACAACCTGCTCACCGCAGTGTTGGGCAATGTCAGCCTGGCCATGATGTACTGCCGGCCCGAAGACAAAATCATCGCTCGGTTGAAGGAAGCGGAGAAGGCGTCCTTGCGCGCAAGGGATCTGACCCAGCAATTGCTGACCTTTTCCAAGGGTGGCGCTCCGGTCAAGAAGGTCACGCGCATTGCAGATACGCTAAAGGATTCCGCGTGGTTTGCAGTACGGGGCTCCAACGTTCGTTGCGATCTTACCGTCGACCATGACCTCTGGCTCGCGGAAATCGATGAAGGCCAGATTAGCCAAGTCATACACAACCTCATCATCAATGCGTATCAGTCCATGCCTGAGGGCGGCGTCATAAGGGTTTCGGCTGCAAACGCGGTCCTGGGCCCGGAGAACGATTCAAGCCTTCCGCTGTCGGCGGGGGAGTACGTGAAGATCTCGGTGACGGACGAAGGGCACGGGATTCCTCAAGACTTTCTCTCCAAGATTTTTGATCCCTATTTCACCACCAAGACCAAAGGCAGCGGACTGGGCCTGGCCACCTGCTATTCGATTCTCAGGAATCACGGCGGCACGATCACTGTCGAATCCGAGGTGGGAATCGGTAGCACCTTTGACGTTTATCTCCCTGCTTCGTCCCAAAAGGTCGTGGAAAAGAAGCAGAACGAAGGGAGAATCATTCCCGGCACCGGAACGGTGCTCGTCATGGATGACGAGCAGATGTTGCGGGATGTGGTCGGCGAGCTCCTCAACACCCTGGGATATGCCGTGGGCTTTGCCGCGGACGGCGTGGAAACCATAGAAGCGTACTGGAAAGCCAAGGAAGCCGGGAGACCCTATGACTGCATCGTGATGGATTTGACCATTCCAGGTGGCATGGGAGGCAAAGAAGCTATTCAGCGTCTGCGGGAAATCGATCCCCATGTGAAGGCAATCGTGTCGAGTGGCTACTCCGACGATCCCGTGATGGCCGACTACCGGAGACACGGGTTTCGCGGAGTGGTTGCCAAACCGTACGACGCCAAGGAGCTCAGCGAAGTCCTCTATCGAGTGATCAACGGAGAAGAATGAGGCCTCACTCCCTCGCGGTCCGCTCTTTTCGGCCCCGGCCCCCGGAGTGGGTCATCGAGTGTCATAGGAGTGTCTCCGTGAATCGTTGCAACTGAACCGGTAATGATGCCTTTCTACACGCTGCGAGACTTCGGGGGAACGCGTTGTACGCGGTTCCTCCCGCGAGATTAAGGCCCGTCGAGGGGCGCCCTGACAGAAGAAAAATGCCCACCCCCCCGGTCAGACGCCCTCGCGATTCCCGCAAATTGCCCCAGCAGCCACATAGCAGGACAAAAATCAATTTCTGGACAACTTCACAATTTTTGTGGTAGGACAATGACGGCCCTTTCATCCCCTTGGAAGACCAACCGACTTTTAGGAGGAGTGACATATGAAAAAGCTGTTCTTGATCATCGCGTTGATGGTCACGCTTGGCCTTGCAAGCAGCCTGTTTGCGGAGCCGGCTTCGGCGTACTGGTGCGGCGGCGGCTTCGGTTACTGCGCTCCCGTGTGCGCCCCCATGTACTGCGCTCCCATGTGCTACCCGATGTATGGGTGCTGGGCACCTCCCTGCCCCCCGCCCTGCTACCCTATGATGAAGAAAAAGGGCGTAAAAAAGGAAAAAAAGAAATAACTCTTCCCATTCACGAGACCGACTTCCGAATAGGATTTGCGGCTGTCGTTTCTGGGAATTCTCCAGGGGGATGAAGGGAAGCGTCGTAGGACGAATTCCGTCCCTTATCGTTTCCGAGGTGTGCACTATGTCGCGCTCGATCGATAGAGATCGGGCGCGGCGCCTCATCCGTTTACCTTCCACCCGTCGCTTGATCTCATCTTATGTTCTCCCATTCCATCCCGACCACCATATATGTGCCGATGTACGCACCGGACTAGAGAGAGCCGGGGGCACCGCGATTCATAATCAATTTCTCGAGGGCGCGAAATGACTCCTCCTCCCAACTCGTCTCCTGACGACCCCGCGAAACCCAAGGCCGGCAAACCGCCGGACATCATGTCCGACGACCGGATATTCCTCGCCTGGCAGCGGAGTCACATGGCCAATGAACGGACCTTCCTTGCGTGGTCCCGGACGAGTATTGCCCTGCTCGCCTTCGGCTTTGTCATTGAGCGCTTCGACATCTTCATGAAGCATCTCATGAGGCTTTCGGGCGGTCATGAGCAATTCACCAGCTCCGGCATGGTCATGTATTTGAGTCTCTTTTCCTTCCTGCTCGCCGGCCTTGCCACCCTACTTTCCGGCATAAGGTTCCTGCGGATCCGGCGGCACATCAACAGCGGCGAAGCGGTGTTTTCGGTCCTTTCTGACGTCCTCGTCGTCATCTCTGTGGTGATGATTATCGTCCTGGCGATATGTCTGTCCCTGCCGCGACTGTTTGAGATCGGGGCTGTGGGCAATTGGTGACCGGGACATTTGGGGTCGTGTGCGCATGAAAGCACGGAAGGTGGATTGCGTCGGGTGGCCCCCCCGACGATGACTGCTTCATACCAATGCGCTTTCATACGAGTAGAACTGAGAGCCCAGTGCACCGCCGCTCCCGGCAGATCTCATTCGCTACGGACGCCGGAGCCTGACTCCGCTTCGGAGACCTGCCAGGAGCGGCTTCACGCATTGTCACTTCTCTGACCGCGCACCGGCAACCGGCCGGTCCCTTTCCCGCACTCGTGCACGACCAGATCCCGCTGAATATGATGTTGACAAATTCCCCTGATTTCGTTATGGTTAGCCAAATCTTCTCAATCGGGAGCAGGAGAGCCATGCCAACAATACGGTTATTGGTGTGTTTTCTGGCGGTATGTTGTTTCGCGTTGATGTCAAGCCCTCTTCTTGCAAGTCAAACTCCGAAGAAGGGACCCGGCAAGGAATATCAAAAGCCGGACACCAAACCTTTCAAGAGCCTCGCCAAGGCCCTGACCTCCGCGGAAAAAAAGGCAACGTCCAAAACTCGGATCGGCAAGAAGCACAAAAAGTTTCGAACTAAATATGTCCACAAGACCGGCGGAACCAAGAAGTTCGCCCATTCCAAGCGTGTGGCATCCAAGAAGGCCTACTGCTCACATTGGAAGAGCAAGAAAAAGCATGCTATCAAATCAAGGTTTCACAAAAAGGCCGCATTGAAGAAAACGCCTTCGAAGAAGAAAACAGGTCGCTCGTATCGGACCTACAGCCGAGGCTGAGATTCCTTTCGACGCGTCGTGCATTCCGCAAGGAGCCACAACGAAGGATGAAAGGGCTGTGCGGGGGCGCCATTTCCGAGTTTCACCGACGGGGGGCCAGCGGCCTCAATTGTGCCCGAAGGACCAATATATTTGAAGTTTTTGGGAGGGGGTGCGGGGCAATGCCGTTGACTTTAGGAAGAACCGATCCCCCGTTGCGTCGCCCCCGCGAAAGCGGGGGCCCAGAAGGTCTTGAAAAGATTGGATTCCCGCTTTCGCGGGAACGACGGCGCTGGTCGATTTATCGTGGGTAGGTCTTAAGTCAACGGCATTGGGGGTGCGGGGGAGGACCTTTTTTCAAAAGGTCGCCCTCGCAGGCCGCTTTCATGAGAAATCCCACCATACCTGCGGCTTACGCCGGTCGCCGCGTGATCTTTTGCCAACCCGGACGTGGGTGCAAGCGTAGCAATTCCATTGTTCGTTGCGCCTGATACAAGGCATGAATGTTCAAGTGAGCCGGAATTTCTGATATTCGGCTTCCGATCGTCCATGGCGAACAATTTCGCCGGTGACCATGTATATGACCTCCTCCGCGATGTTCGTAGCAAGGTCTGCTACGCGCTCCAAGTGCCGTGACACGAGAAAAAGGTGCACGAGGGGTTGGATGAGAGTCGGTTCCACCGCCAGCCGTTCTTCGAACTGCCGGTGGAGAGCGTGCTTCATTCGGTCCACGTCGTCGTCTTCCTTGAGAACCTGGTATGCGCTTTCCACCACGGTGTTGACGAACGCATCGAGACTCTTCTTCAGCATCGCCTGAGACTTCGCCGCCATCACGAAGTAGTCGTCGGGAACAGTAATCCTGGAATCCCCGCTTAACAGGAGAGCCGTTTCCGCGATGTTCACTGCGAGATCACCCGCTCGTTCCAGGTCCTTGTTTATTTTCAACACGGCAATGATATGTCTCAAGTCAATGGCCACGGGCTGGTGAAGGGCCAGGATTTCAAGGCATTCCTCTTCGAGGTCGACCTCTTGGCGGTCGATCTCCAAATCGCCGTCAATCACGCGTGCCGCCAAATCGGCGTCTCGACGTTCGATGGCTTTGACAGCCATCCTCACGCTCTCCTCGACGAGAGCGCCGATGGAAAGGAGCCGCTGGTTCAGCTTTTCGATTTTGCGCCTGAGTCGTAAACGTATCGTTGTTTTCATCGGGAAGCACGTCCTGGGAATTCCATTGCTCCGTGCAAGGCATCTCGGAGCTTCGTGGAAGCATCGGGGAAGCGGTTCATTTCGCCCCACGGGCCTTGAGAATTTTGATGACCTCGGTATGCCTCCGCTCTGTGGCCAAGCTCAAGGCAGTCTTGCCGTCCTTGTCCTTGGCGTTCACATCGGCTCCTTTTGCCAAGAGCAGCTCAACGACTTCCTTGTGACCCTCGAAAGCTGCCACGATAAGGGGAGTGCCCCCGTTTCCGGTTTCGCGCGCGTTGACGTCAGCACCTTTCTCAAGGAGCAGTTTGACGACGTCGGGCCGTCCCTCGTACGAAGCCCCAAACAGAGCCGACACGCCGTCTTGGTTGGTGGCGTTCACGTTGGCGCCGCTTCCGAGCAGCAACGCGACCAAGTCGGAATGACCCGCGAAGGAAGCGCCGATAAGAGCGGTGTCGCCGGCCTCGTTCTTGGCATTCACATCAGCGCCCTTTGCCAGGAGGAATTTGACGAGATCCAGGCTCCCCTGGACCGTGGCTTCCATGAGGGCCGTGAATCCGTCGGGGTCTTTCGCATTGACGTTGGCGCCTTTGGCAAGCAGCTCCTTGACCTTGACTATGTCGCCGCTACGGACGGCATCGAGAAATGCTTCGTCCAGGGATTCTCCGAGCGAGCTCACGGGGTTCAATACCAGTATGAGGCACGCGAGCACGATGACGAACCGTCCTACCCTAAACATGACAACCCCCTTTTATAGTGCCGCTCATTGAAATTCGAGGCACTGGTCACGGGAAAGCCGGTGAGACTTGGTTGATCCTGTCACAAATCACCGCGTGGCGATTATCCACAACTCCTCGGAATCTCGTGGTTATGGCCGGCTGATAGTGGCGCGCAATTATCCAAAAGGACGTTCAACCATCCTGGCGGTTCAGCTTCAAGCTATCCATTTTTTGAATGCGCTCCACTATAGCTTTGCTTTCCGGTCACAATGACAGGCTGGGAGGAACTCCGGAGCATCGCACGGATGGTATTGTACGGGGGGGCGGTGCTTGCGTCAAGGTTAATGACTTCGGTACAACAGAAAGCGCGAACGGAGCTGCTTAAACTGGGAGAGCTCCTGCTGCCACTCCTGTTCCATGTCGAGAACCGAACGATTGGATTCCAGGTCTCTCCGAATGCGTGAATCACCGGTGATCACATCAATGGGAAGCCGGTCCGTCACGTACTCGTATGGAGGGGACGACCAGCCGAAGGACTCGGGATGACATCGCAACAGTGCCGAGACGATGGCGAGGGAAGCCCGGTACGGACGAAAGGCATCCCGATCGACGACATGGAGTTGAAAACCTCGGCACACCCGTCCTCCATGCTTGTTGAACACCGGGTTGAAGGAAACCTCGCGCAGAACCGCTCCGGCAACGGCTGGGGCCGCGATGAAATTCCTCAGGCGATCCGGCTCCAGATACGGAGCTCCGAATATTTCGAAGGGGCGAGTGGTGCCGCGGCCCTCGGAGAGCGTAGTGCCCTCGAAAACGACCTGGCCGGGATAGACCACCGCGGTCTGTACACAAGGCATGTTGGGAGACGGCATGACCCAGGGCAGGCCCGTATCTTCAAAGTAGAGCTGCCGGCGCCAGCCGCTCATTCGAATCACCTCCAGCGGGCATCCCAGCCCATAGATGTCGTTATAGAGCATCATGAGCTCGCCGAGGGTGAGCCCGTGCCGCATCGGGATGGGATAGGGACCGACAAACGAGGCGAGCTCCGGCTTGAGCAGATTTCCTTCCACATCGACGCCGTTGATGGGATTGGGGCGATCGAGGATTTTCACCTTCCGGCCGCTTGCAGCACACACTGTCATGAGCTCGAGCACGGTCGTGGCGAACGTGTAGACCCTTGTGCCCACATCCTGGAGGTCAACCAGGATCGTGTCCAGTCCTTCCAGCATATCCGCAGTCGGTTTCCTGGAATCGGAGTACAGGCTGAATATGGGGAGCCCCAATCTGGGATGCATGCTGTGGGAGGTCTCGATCATGTTGTCTTGTTCAGTGCCTGCCACTCCGTGTTGCGGGCCGAAGAGGGCCTCCAACCTTCCGGGGAAGGCATGATGGATCAGGTCAGGCGAGGGCCGGTAGCGGCTGTCGATTGAGGCTTGGTTGTAGAGCAGGCCGAGTCGCCCATCATCCGCGAGGAGGTAAGGTTCTCGTAATACCCTTTCCAGTCCGGTGATCACCTTGGCGAGCCCTTGGGGATGCACGGGGTTGTTCACCAACGCTCGTAATGGATGCGGTCAGGTTTGAAACGGTCAGGAGGGGCCTTTTTCACCGCGGGGTGTCCCACGGAAACCATGGCGACAGGAATGACGTGCTCGGGAAGTTCAAAGAGGCTTCTTACTCCCTTGATCCGTTCTTCGACCGGAAAAATTCCCACCCAGCAGGCGCCGAGGCCCATGGCGTTGGCGGCAATGAGCATGTTTTCGGTGGCTGCCGCGCAGTCGAGGACCCAGCGACCCTTACGAGTCTCTATCGTTGGATCCCCGCACACCACGATAGCGACCGACGCAGTCTCGAGCATCTTCGCATGAGGGTGAAACCGGGGAACGGCGCTCAGAGTGTTCCGATCCCGCACAACGACGAAGTGATACGGCTGATTTGCCGCGGTGGGAGCACTCATGGCAGCGTGGAGGAGCTGGTCGATGGCATCGTCGGAAACGTCATCCGCTAGGTATCGACGAATGCTGCGTCTCGTCAGTATGGCTTCAATAGCGTCCATGAGCTTGTATTCTCTATTTCACCGGAAGGCCGTTTCGCAGAAGGTCAATTCCTGTATCAACTTCCGCAATCGGAGCAAATTCCGGCCCGAGATTTTCGTGATTTCGAATCCTGCTTGCCATTCTTCCAGCCGTGGGCCTTTCTTCACCCAACGGCACACGGCCTCAAATTGCAGGTCCGAGCCCGGTGAAAGTCGGTCCTGGCCGATGGAAAAGGCCCTGACCTCGTTCATTACCGCCCTCAAGCCGACGATTTGCACCCCTTTTTCGTTAATATCGGTCACAATACCCCGAATCGACGGGTTGCCCGCATCGCAGATCGCCCTGTTGATGACCATGTAACATCGAGGGACGGTTCGCCGCTGCGTCTGATCGTCATGCTCCTCGGGCTCCGGCTCATGCTTGGGCGGCGGAGGTTCTACCGGCCACAGAGCGCTCTCGCGTTTCAGTTGCTGCAAAATCTCCATATATTCTTCGGGAGAGAGCGCGTACTTTTCCATGATGGGGACGTCACCCATCCCCGACCTGATTTCATGAATAATTCTTCGGATTGGGATGACTCGTTTTGCCATTTTTCGTTCCACCGAATTCGGATGGCGTTCAGGTTCGACAATTGAGATCCATCGTGTCCTCTGGCGTACCCCCAAACGTGTGACAGGGATTCCTTTATCGTGTCCCGGCTCCGGGTCATGCCCTGACTTGCGGCGCCCGAACGGCCCGGCCCGCCGGATCCTGCGCCAAAGAACGATTGCTCCCGAAGACCCGGACTCCGGAGGCCACCTTTAGAACAATTCATCACATATCCGTGCGGTTGTCAAATTTCGGATCAGGCCCTCGCAAAGCGCTCCATTCTTTCTATCACGCCTCCGTCAGACCTCTCCCAAATAGGCGCGCCGCACCATCGGGTCACCGAGGAGCTCCGATCCCGATCCCTCGAGGACAATCCTCCCCGTTTCGAGGATAAGCGCATGATCGGCTATCTTCAGCGCGGCATTGGCGTTTTGCTCGATCAGGAGCACGGTAATTCCCTCGTTTCGAATCTCCTCAATGACGCGGAAAACCTCATTCACGACCAAGGGCGCCAACCCGAGGGAAGGCTCATCCATCATGAGGAGCTTCGGTCGGGACATGATCGCCCGGCCGATGGCGAGCATCTGCTGCTCGCCCCCCGAAAGGGTTCCGCCAAGCTGATTCACGCGTGACTCGAGGATCGGGAAGGTAGCAAAGACCCACTGCATGGTTCGACCCACGTCGGCTGCGTCCGGGTTGTGATAAGCCCCGATGCTGAGGTTTTCCCGCACCGTGAGATTGGCAAAGATCTTCCTCCCTTCCGGCACGTGGACCAGCCCCATCTGCTGGATTTCATGCGGACGCAATCCTCTGATGGACCGGCCCCGAAAGCTGATGGCCCCCGATGCGATGGGAACCATTCCTGAAGCCGCCCGCACCGTCGTGCTCTTGCCCGCGCCGTTGCTGCCGAGGAGCGCGACGATTTGCCGTTCGCTCACCTCGAGAGAAATCCCCTTGAGCGCCTGGATTCCTCCGTAACGCACCTCCACGCTGTCGATCACCAACACTGGCTCAGAGCGACCGATCGCCAAGGTGAAATCTCCCTCTCAGACTAAATGCTCTGCGGCGCAAATACGGTTGCGTATTCTCGTCCGCCGAGATTGCTTCGGATGCACGCGAAGAGCTTGGGTGGCCCGGACGTTATACGTCCGGGCCACCCCGCTACTCGTCGGCCCCGGATCGTGCCACGATTTGGAGTGCGGAGTGAATTTTGAGACACTTTCGAGACGCCGGCCCTACTGACCGGAATACCGTGTCACTTCTCACCGGCACGGGACGGCAGAAAACTAAGCCGGTTCCCAACGCTCATGCTTTACCGAGATACGCGGCTATGACCTGCTCATCCTGGCGAATCTCCCGAGCTGTCCCCCAGGCAATGGGGATGCCGTGGTCGATGACCCGAATCTTGTGGCAAACGTCCATGACAAATCCCATGTCGTGCTCAATGAGGCATATGGCGAGATTCAGGTCCTCTTGGAGTTTCACGAGCAGTGCGGCGAATTCGGTCGTTTCTGAGCGGTTCATGCCTGCGACGGGCTCGTCCAGCAAGAGGAGGCGAGGGTCCAGGGCCAGCGCGCGGGCGATTTCGAGCTTTCTCTGACTCCCGTACGGAAGCGCTCCCGCTTTCACGCGTGCCGCGTCCATCAGACCCATCATGGAGAGAAGCCCCTCGGCTTTCTCCCTGATATGGCGCTCGTCTCTCCGGAAGCGTCCCAACCCGAGAATGGCCTCGAAAAACGAGTACGATATCAACGAATGACCGGCCACCATAACGTTTTCGACAACGGTGAGATCGTCGTAGAGTCGGATATTCTGAAAGGTGCGGGTGATTCCGTTTCGCGCGATACGAGGCGCACTCCAGCCTGTTATATCCTCGTCCATGAACAGGACACGGCCCGAAGTCGGTTTGACGGTCCCGGTAATCGCGTTGAATGCCGTTGTTTTCCCGGCTCCATTGGGCCCGATGAGCCCAACGATTTCCTGGGGACGGATTTCCAGATCAAGACCGGTGAGCGCGGAGAGGCCGCCGAACGCTACGGACAGCCTATCGATTCGGAGCAGGGGCGGGGTCAACGAGCTCTCCACGACCACCGGCGAACGTTTCCGATCCGGTTGATCAATCCCTGCCAAGTGAATTCATTTCTCCCCATGAGCCCGCTGCGGGCAAAGAGCATCACGAGAATGAGTAACAGAGCAAAGATCACCATCCGCATGCCGGGTATGCCCTCGTATTCGTACCCGAACGCGGTGAGAGGCTCCTCGACGACTCGGAGAAGCTCACCGCCCCACGTGATAATCACGGATGCAATCACCGCGCCGGTGGTGCTTCCCAGGCCGCCCACCACGATGATGATCAACAGGTGGAACGTCAGCAGAAACGTAAAGAGGGACGGCGAGATGGTGGTAATGAGGTGGGCCAGAAGACCGCCGGCGACTCCCTCGAAAAAGGCGCTGAAAGTGAACGCGAGGGTCTTGACCCGGAAAGCGTTTATTCCCATTGCCTGAGCGGCTGTCTCATCTTCGCGCACGGCTTTCATGGCGCGGCCGTACGACGAGTTGACGAGCCTGACGACACAGAAAATAGTGACAAGACAGACCCCCCAGCTCCACCAAATCGTCGTGTGGGGGGCCAGACCTTTGATCCCCAGCGATCCGTTCGTGATCGGAATCAGGTTATTTGCGGCCACCTGGATCACTTCACCGAAGCCGAGGGTCACGATGGCCAGATAGTCGCCTCGCACCCGGAAGACCGGAATTGCCATGAGCAGGGCCACGGTTGCGGTCAGTAGGCCCGCAATGAGGAGTGAGGCCGGAAACGAGACGCTGATCTCGGATAGCGGCCACATCATGGGCTCGATGATGAAGGACCGGAGCTTTTCTTCCGGCGAGAGCGTCAAGATGGCGCTTGTGTACGCGCCCACCGCGAGAAACGCATTGGGCTCGAGGGAAAACTGCCCCGTCACCCCGTTGATCAGGTTGTAGCTCACCGCACAGACGATGAAAATGGCAATGTTGTTGAGAATGCGAACGTTGTATGCGCTGAAGTAATTGTCTGCGTACCAGAGAAAGATCAAGAAAATACCGACCGAGCCCGCGGTTAGGACCCTATCCCGGAGGACGCTGCTCGGCGGTGAATGAAACGGTTCTTCCATGAGAAGTTCCATGCCTCGTATCGGGCACAACGAACAATGAAAGTCCTTGGCTTTGATGAGCTCTCCGTGGCTTCGCCTCGGAGAGGGGTGGCAAGAGCGCCTCGCCGCGCCATAATTTGGAGGGGAGCGGCGTTGTGGAACTGCCGAGAAGCATCGCCGGCCGGGTGTCAAACCTGGAACAAGGCTACCCAGGTCAACTGCGAGGCGTCCCATGCTTTCGGCAACATCACGGCTGCTTCGCCGCCGCCCCCTCCAAACCTCCCCATACGTAGCTCCGAACGAAGTCGCTCATTCCGAGAACTTTCATAAGAATGAGCGTTCGGACCGTGTGGTCACGGGCAGTGGGATGTTCGGCCGACCTGTCCTGTGCGGCACGGGTCTTTCTTAGTCGATCGGAAGCATTGTCGCGACGAGGGGGAGAGCCACCGCTTCTTCAAGAGGGACACAGGACTGTCTCTTCCTGCGGCTTGCCGGGCTCGAAATCCATGTGCCTGCCCTTCGGGAAACCGGTACGGATGATCATCCCCTGGGAAAGTCCGATGCAAGGTAACGGCAGGAGACACCTCTTGTCAACCGGAGAATGGTTGTCACTCTTCATCGCTGAGCTCGGCCGATTTTGGTTGAAACGGGTGAGTCTGATGGGGTAAAGTATGGCGCTCGTTTCAATCCCTTGCACATTTCATCGCGCTCAGGAGGTGCCCAGAAATGGCCGCTCGCATCCACAACTTTAACCCTGGTCCCGCGGCGTTGCCGCTCCAAGTCCTGGAAGAAGTCAAAGAACAGTTCCTCGATTTCAAAGGATCCGGGATGTCCATCACCGAGATCAGCCACCGTTCGGCAGTCTTCGAGGGGGTTCTCAACGACGCAGTGGCACGAATGAAGCGGCTTCTGGACTTGCCTGACCATTTCAAGGTGTTGTTCCTCCAGGGCGGAGCGAGCTCCCAGTTTTTCATGGTTCCAATGAACCTGATCCCCGACGGAGCAACCGCTGAATACATCAATACGGGATCATGGGCCAAGAAAGCCATCAAGGAGGCTCAAATCCTCGGCAAGGAAGTCGGAGTCCCCGCGTCCAGCGAAGACCGCGGCTTCCAATACATTCCGAAGAATTTCGCTGTGGCGCCGGCCGCGGCTTACCTCCACATCACCTCAAACAACACCATCGAGGGGACCCAGTGGACGGCCTTTCCCGACACGGGACAGGTTCCCCTGGTCTCCGATATGTCATCGGACATGCTCTGTCGCCCGTTCGACCCACGGCCATTCGGTCTGATTTATGCCGGCGCGCAAAAAAACCTCGGACCTGCGGGCGTGACGGTCGTGATCATTCGTGACGACATGCTCGCCCGAGCTCCGAAGAATGTCCCGACGATGCTGAGGTACTCCACCCACGCTGAAAAGAATTCGCTCTACAACACCCCGCCGTGCGTGGCCATCTATATGGTCCAACTGGTGCTGAAATGGATCGAGGAAACCGTCGGCGGTCTGGAGGCCATGGAGAAGCGCAATCAGGAAAAGGCAGACCTCTTATACGGCTACATGGACAGCACTGACTTCTACCGAGGAACCGCGGACGCAGACAGCCGGTCCATGATGAACGTAACCTTCCGGCTGCCGGATGAAGGGCTCGAAAAACAGTTCGTAGCCGAAGCGCTGGCCGGCGGCTTGGGCGGTCTCAAAGGGCATAGATCGGTAGGAGGGTGCCGCGCGTCCATCTACAACGCCACAGGGATCGATGCAGTCCAGTCACTGGTTGATTTCATGCGGGATTTCGCCCGAAAGAACGGCTGATAGGAACGTGAGGCCATCAGGCTTGCGGATATATTGAAAGTTTTTGGAAGG
>Ga0172371_10000618_pt1 | contig 55822 bp, 49 predicted proteins | sample Lak12m_FD_114543 | JGI IMG/M metagenome (GOLD analysis project Ga0172371, IMG submission 114543) | Freshwater microbial communities from Kabuno Bay, South-Kivu, Congo - kab_022012_12m | ecosystem: Environmental > Aquatic > Freshwater > Lake | place: Democratic Republic of the Congo: South-Kivu... | reverse complement strand
ATTTCTTCACATGCATTTCCACCGTACAAACGGGCCGGTATCAGCAAACACTTTTTTCTTTTTTCAAGACAGCTCCTGGATATCTCGGTTTCCTGATAACTGATTTGGGGAGCAATTAAGACAATATCTACTTCTTCAATAATTTCGGATATTTCGTAAAATGATTTTGCTATTATATTTGTCTGAATGCCAATGGCATCAAAGGAGACGCGCAGTTTTTTCTCAAAGAAACTCGAAGACAGCCCGCCTGAACATAATATCAATATCTTCACTCCTCCTCCTTGTCTCTAGAAATAAATGGAAGACCAGTTGGGATGTTACTTTCTTTATGTGAGACAACAGTTTATTTTGCGAAAAGAACAGCTGGCATAATGCAACTCGAGAAGAGAGAACTCACGAGATTTTTTCTAGTCGAGGCAATTGACGATAAATATCGATCAAGTATCTCGCTAGTTCAATCTCATTCATCGTGGTCATGAGAGTGTCCTGCGCGTGAGTAAGGAGCAATGATACATTCTGCTTTTTTCCTCTGGCTTCTGCTTGGATAATTTCTGTTTGAGTCTTATGTGCGGAAGCAATTTCATTTTCGGCCATTTCCAGCTTTGGAGGGATATCCATGAAATTTCCGCTCTGAGCCAATTTCAGGGCATCACGGATGTATTGACGAGCATTACCGGCATGGATGATTACAAGTGTAGCAACTTCTATTGCCTTTTCATCGAGCCCTTGGTTTCCGTTCATTGACATTATCCTCTCCAGTGGTTTGTTTCCATTTCTTGACAATACTTTGGCTGAATAAATGGCTATTTCTTTTTAACCGGATTTGCTTCCATGTTCAAAAATCCCTGCAAATATAAATCAGCAAAATAATCGAACCTATCTGGGATGAGATTTTCGCTCATCCCGGTAGTGGAGATATTTGAAAGCATATAATTAAAGAACAATCCCAAAACTCCCCGGGCAAAGAGCGAAGGATCAGTATCTTTGTACATGTCCCTATCCTTGATTATCGATGTGAACATTCTTGTTGCATCAGAAAAGACGGATTTAAAGAGTGACGGTAAGTGCTGCCCTTTGAATTCCAATAATTCAATAAGATGCAACCTCATCATTCCAGATTGTTCGTTCCAAGTGTTTATTAGTAGTTCAAATGCATTCCGGATATATGATTCCATGTCCTCGCCCTGCGAGTTTGAAAGGCATTCCGGAATGCGCAACCAGGGATGATAAATTTCGATGACTGCCCGGAAAATATCTTCCTTGCCATCGAAATGATTGTAAAGGGCTGCAGGAGATAAACCTGCAAGTTCCATGATCTGTCGCGTGGACGTGGAGTGATACCCTTCTTCGATGAATAGCTTTAACGCTGAATCGATAATATGTTTTCTGGTAATTTCGCCTTTTTTTCTTTTCATAATATATGTTCTCAAGTATAATTTGGCTGTAAAATATAAGCGAGCGCTCATTAATAATACAACTGCTTATCCAATTTGTCAATAATCTTTTGACCTTCGGGAAAAAGAGATCGGATATTGAAATTAACAAAAAGAAATCTTTTTTAGAAAGTATTGATCCCCAGATCGCCCTGGTTCAGTTTTTCCGAAAAGAGGGTCCTTTCGTGGTCGGAGATCCGATCGAATTGCCACACCCGCAACGGAGAAGACGGAATATTTAGATATGTTGAGCGCTGGAGAAACCAAGGGGTATTAGTTGATGATCCTGGTCACGCAGTAGCATAACCGGGCGCTCCGGTGTGGATTTATGAATTTCTCCTCCAGCCCAATCAATAAGGATGCGGCTTTTGTTCATGAAGAGATTTTCTTAGCCAAGAGATGAAAAACCAAGATTCCAAAAGGAAATTACATGATTTCACTTGAAATTACCATTAACCATAAGGTTGGTTTACATGCCCGTCCGGCAGCTTTGTTTGTCACAGAAGCACAAAAGTATAAATCCAGAGTGAACCTAGTATTCAATGGGCACAGCGCGAATGCAAAAAGCCTACTGGGAATATTGGGACTTGGCGTTTTGAGCGGTGCTCAAGTGACAGTATCAGCTCATGGTGAGGATGAAATTGCTGCATTGGCAGCATTAAAAAGCTTGATCGAAAATAATTTCAGCGAATGATATAAACGTTCACTCATCTGACAATCGCATGTCATGGGACAATGAATGGATGGAAATATACATGACTCACAGCTGTAAAGGTTCACTCCTTTTCGCCCGACGGATACTCATTGACATCCAGCCACCTATTAAGTCAAAGCCCATTTAATTCAACCTTTCGCGAGAAATCAGTTATTGTTAATGAGAAAATAGTTCAGATCAGTCTTTAATACCACTTGGTTCATTTCCTGTGTAAAGATGACCTATTAGGGAGCAGTAATGAGTAAAAAGATAAAAGCAATCGCGGCTGCACCGGGGATTGCCATCGGTCAGGTACGTTGGTTGAAAAATGAAAAACTGGAGGCAGTTCCAAGGCAATCTAATCCTGACCATGAAATGGTCCGGTTGAATGAAGCCTGTAAAACTGTGCGTCAAAACATTGGCCAGATCTTGGCCACCTTGCAGAATCGACCTGATGAAGCTGCTATTTTCAATGCTCATTTAATGATGCTGGATGATCCCGATCTGTTAAGCCTTGTGCACTCCAAATTAGGGCAAGGTGCTGAATATGCCTGGAATAGCACCATCCAGCAATACGCAGACCAAATGGATACCCTGCAAGATGACTATTTACGTACTCGCGCGGGCGATATCCGGGATGTGGGTCAACAGGTTTTGCAAATCCTGCTCGGCATGAGTATTTCGGACTCCTCGACCTTGACGATACCTGTCATATTGTTGGCCCGTGATCTGACACCTTCAAATACTGGGCGAATGGATAAGAACAGGATCCTGGGTTTTGCTACACAGGAGGGCAGCTCAACATCCCATACCGCCATATTAGCCAAGGCCCTGGGCATACCTGCTGTTGTTGGAGCAGGTATGGCCTTGCAAGAGATTCCGGATGATAGTTTCATCATTCTGGATGGAAAAACTGGTGAAATCATTCCGAATCCAGACGAAACCACCCGCCAGCGGTTTATTCAACAACAAAACCAGGAGCTAACCCTTAAAGCCTCATCATTGTCAACAGTTCAACAGCCTGCCACCACAGCGGATGGACATCGTGTCGAAGTATTTGCCAACATAGGTGGTTTGGATGAAGCGCGTAATGCCTTGGTCAATGGGGCGGAAGGAGTCGGCTTGCTGCGCACTGAATTTTTATACATGGAAAGTAAAACTGCACCGGAAGAGAATACTCAATATGAAATCTACCGCTCGATATTCGAGATAATGGGAACGCGGACGGTAATCATCCGTACACTTGATATTGGTGGTGATAAATATCCTCCTTACATGGACCTAGGCAAGGAAATCAATCCGTTTTTAGGGTGGCGCGCGATTCGTGTCTGCCTTGATCGACCTGATTTTTTTATAGCACAGCTACGCGCCATTTTACGAGCCGCAGTTGGACATGATATTCGGATCATGTTCCCAATGATCTCAACCCCGAATGAATTTCGTAGAGCTCGGGGACTGCTGGAAGATGCAAAAAAGGAATTACTGTCAGAGGAAATTCCTCATGCAGAGAAGGTACAGGTGGGTATGATGGTCGAAATCCCCTCTGCAGTAATTCTGGCGGATCTATTTGCCCAAGAAGTCGATTTTTTCAGTATTGGTACGAACGATCTCACACAGTACACATTTGCGGCAGATCGGACTAATTCCAAAGTGACATCCCTGGCAATTGCTTGTCATCCAGCAATATTCCGACAGGTTCGTCACGTGGTTGCAGTAGCGCACGCCAGGGATATCTGGGTGGGTGTGTGTGGTGAACTTGCCGGAGATTTGGAAGCCATACCGATCCTTCTGGGCTTGGGAGTGGATGAATTAAGCATGGCTCCAACCCGGATTGCCAATGCAAAACAAGAAATCCGTTCCTGGTCGTTAGTCTCTAGTGAACAGATTGCCAGAAAGGCCATTCATTGCGAAAGCAATGAAGAGATCAAACAGTTGGTTGACAAGGCATCCCGAACAGCCTAAGTTAACTGCCTGGTAGCACTTTCCCATTGCTTTTTCTCTTCAATTGAAGGACACCAGAAAACATGGAGCAAAAAGCGATCCGGGTAGGTTTGATCGGTTTAGGGATGATTGGAAAGGTTCACGCGCGAGCTTACAACGCTCTCAATTCCATGAAAAACGCCGTGCAACCGGGGATAGAACTTGTCCTTCTCTCCCCTCCCGACCATCCTGTGGATGTGACCACACTCGCAGAAACCGGTTCTCCCAAGATTGTTCATTCCCTCACCAACTTTTTTGCCGAGGCACTTGACCTGGTGGATATTTGCACGCCCAATGATTCTCATGCATATTATGCTACATTGGCTTGCCGCAATGGTTTCAATATTTATTGTGAAAAACCGCTCGCCAGATGTCTTGAAGAAGCAAGACAAATGGTCAAACTGGTTCAAGAATCAAAAACCCTGTCTCAGATTGCATTTATCTATCGTTACCTTCCTGCTATCCAACAAGTGATTAACGCAGTTAAAAAGGGTGAGATTGGGAAACCCCACCATTTCCGAATGGCAATGCTGCATGGAGGATACTTGGACCCTGAACGTCCTTGCTCTTGGAGATTGAGAAAAGATCAGGCGGGAGGCGGGGTTCTGGCCGATCTCGGGATTCATATGATCGACCTACTGCGTGCAATCTTTGGAGAGGTTGCCTGGGTGCAGTGCGAATCGAGAACATTCATTCCTGAACGGCCAGCAGCAAAAGGAAATCCTGAAAAAAGAAAAGTCGATGTTGATGATTGGGCCATCTGCATGCTTGGCACAACAAGTGATGCATGTGGAACACTGGAGGTCTCCCGCGTGGCTGGAGGCTGGCACCAATATTCTGTGTTAGAAGTATTTGGAGAAAAAGGCAGTCTCGCCGTTGATTTTACACAACCCAATCATGCAAGGATATTTCTTCCAGATGCCAGGGAGTGGAAAGTGATTAACGAAAGATTGGAAAAAGACAGGCTGCCCATGGCTTCGAAACTGTTTCAAGAATCCAGATCCTTTATGGACAGCATGTTCGCTGCCCATCTGGCATCTATAGAGGATATTCTGAGATCATTACAGCAGAAAAAGCCAACAACAATAGATTTTACAAATGGGATGAGAGATCAGGCCATCTTGGAAGCTGCCTATCAATCCTCTATATCGGAAGGAGTTCGCATTTTTATCGGCTTTGGTTCGGGAAAGGTTGACAAGAAGGGCGTGACCGTGTAAGTTTGGTTTATGGCAAAACGCAATCAAACACAACCACGTCCAAAGACACTATACCACGTCAGGAACTGGTATGAATACGACAACGCGTTGGTACAACGCGGCTCGATCAAGATTTGGTTATCAGATGATTTTTAGGTGAACTGGCGGTATGCTGAGAAAAGCAACGTGGCAGCCAATTCGAGTACAGCGGATAGGCGATCGAGATCATGTTGACGAAAAAGAACATGTTTCATTTGCCTAATCGAGCGACAGAAGGGTTGATGCGTTCTCTCTTTGACCTGCTGGGAGTGAACTTGAATGTTCCCGGCCATACGACCCTGTCGGTACGCGGCAAAGGCTTGAAGGTTGCCTTACCGAGAAAGGCTAATGGGCATTTGGATATTGTCATGATAGCGCTGGCTTGAAGATCTACGGTGAAGGCGTTTGGAAGGTGAGGACACACTGCAAGTCCAGGCGGCGCACCTGGCGTAAATTGCCCATTGGAGTATACCCGACGAGCGGTGAATCCCGGCAGAGGCTCTGACCGAGAACAGTGTCAGTGATGCTGATATGGTGAAACCCTTGCTCGACCAGATTGATCAGCCAATCGAGTGGGTTGCTGGTGATGGTAGTTATGATAAGCGCAAGGTCTACAACTGCCTCAACCAACATGCTCCTCAGGCCAAAGTATTGATCCCGCCGCGTAAGAATGCACACATTTGGCGCATGGCAACAACCAGGTAGAACGGCTAAAACGTAATGATAACTTGCGCGCCATTCACCGCTTGGGACGAAAAACTTTGAAAGAGAATTCCGGCTGCCATGTGCGCTCGCTGGCAGAAACGACAATCTTCCGATTCAAAACAATCTTCGGCGATCGCCTGTCTGCGCGCCTGTTGGAGGGGCAGAACACACAATCCAGTATTTGTTGCGCGGCACTCAACCGGATGCCTCAATTGGGAATGCCGGAGAGTTACATAGTTTCTTCTGCAGGTGTGGCCTCCCAACCTCCCCGAGAACCAGTGGGCGCACTCCGCCTGTTCACCAATTTGTACACCAAAGCCTTGTGATCTCTAAACTCAAGTCCTTACCTGAGGGCGCCCTTTCACCAAGTCGAAGCTGATTGGCATGTTTTAAATAATACCCTCCTTCGGACACAAATCGGGTTACGTTCCCGCCACCACCCTTTCCTTCAACTTGGGCCGTGGCGCGCCAAATGCCGCCTCCATAGCCTGGTAAACCGAGCGCGCCTCGATGATTTCGATGCCTTCCGGCCACGGTTCCCCTTTGCGCAGCCGCTTCGGCACGATGGCGATCTTGAAGCCCAGCTTGGCCGCCTCTCGCAGGCGGATGAGCATCTGCCCTGGCAGGCGCAGCTCGCCTGCCAAGCCGATCTCACCGATGAGCACCGCCTCGGCGCGTATGGGCAGGTCGCGCATCGAGGAGGCCACCGCCGCGGCGATTGCCAGGTCGGCAGCTGGTTCATCAATTTGCAGGCCGCCGACCACGTTGACGAAGACATCCTGTTCCGCGAGGCGCAGGTTCAGCCGCCGCGTCAGCACCGCGACGATCATCAGCAGGCGGTTGATGTCCACCCCGTTGGGTGTGCGCCGGGCGATGCCGAACTGTGTCGCGCTGGTCAGCCCCTGCACCTCCACCAGTAGCGGGCGCGTCCCTTCCATTGTCACCGCGATCGCCGAGCCGGCCGCGTTGACCATCCGCTCGGCCAGGAACGCCTCCGAGGGGTTCTGCACCTCGACCAAACCATGTTCGCCCATCTCGAAGACCCCCACCTCTGCCGTTGCCCCAAAGCGGTTCTTCACCGAACGCAGCAGCCGGTACGCCTGGAAGCGGTCGCCCTCCAGGTACAGCACCGTATCCACGATGTGTTCCAGGATGCGCGGCCCGGCGATCGTCCCCTCCTTGGTAACGTGACCGATGACGAACACCGCCAATCCCGAGGACTTGGCCAGCTCGCGCAGCCGGTTTGCCGATTCGCGCACCTGTGAAACCGACCCCGCCGCCGATTCCAGCTCGCTCATGTAGACGGTCTGGATTGAATCGACTATCAGCAATTGTGGTTTGACCGCAGCAACATGTTCGAAGATGACATCCAGGTTGGTTTCGGTGACAAGGAGCAGGTTTTCGGGTAGGGGTGGACGGCTATCCACCCTTGCGAGCCGTGCCGCCCGCATCTTGATCTGCCGCTCGGATTCCTCTCCCGAAACATACAGGACCTTGAGCCTGCTCGCCATTTCGAGCGTCATTTGCAGCATCAGCGTGGATTTGCCAATGCCCGGGTCGCCGCCTACCAGCACGATGGAACCGGGAACGATCCCCCCGCCCAGCACGCGCGCGAACTCACCGATCGGCACCATGATCCGCTCCTCGGCCTCCCCACTGACCTCGGTCAGGCGGCGCGGCGCGGAACGTCCGCTCAAGCCGCGTACCACTGGCCGCGGTTCATCGTTAACGACCTCCTCAACCATCGAGTTGAACGAGCCGCACTGCGGGCAGCGTCCCATGAAGCCAGCGGAGACGCGTCCGCATTGCTGGCAGACATATCGGGTGTGGGTTTTTGGCATCTTCCATTTCTCCCCCCTCCCCAGATTTTAGGAGAGGGGTTTGGGGTGAGGGTTATTTACCCAGTATAACCGAATTATGGTATCCTCAATAAACCCTTGGTGTTAGAACATTTTGCAACACCATCCCCTCAAATGGTTCCCCCGAGAAAGGAGAATGCATATGTCAACCTTCAAACAGTCTGTCGCCGAGTTCATCGGCACATTCTGGCTGGTCTTCGCCGGCTGCGGCAGCGCAGTGCTGGCGGCGGCCTTCCCGAACGTCGGTATTGGGCTGCTGGGCGTTTCCCTGGCCTTCGGTCTGACCGTGGTGACGATGGCCTATGGCATCGGCCACATTTCCGGGTGCCATCTCAATCCGGCCATCTCGATTGGTCTTTGGGCAGGAAAACGCTTTCCAGCCTCAAAATTGATTCCCTACATCGTGGCCCAAGTGCTGGGCGGCATTGTTGCTGCGGCAATCCTCTATCTGATTGCCAGTGGTAACCCGGAATACTCGATCGCAACGAAAGGCTTGGCAGCCAACGGTTACGGTGCATACTCGCCCGGCGGGTATTCCCTGCTCGCAGGCCTGGTCACCGAGATCGTGATGACCTTCATCTTCCTGATGGTCATTCTAGGTGCCACCGATAAGCGCGCCCCGGCCGGCTTGGCCGGCTTGGCCATCGGCCTAACGCTGACGCTCATCCATCTGGTCAGCATCCCCGTGACCAACACCTCGGTCAACCCGGCGCGCAGCACCGGCCCGGCGCTCTTCGTTGGCGGTTGGGCACTCGGCCAGCTCTGGCTGTTCTGGGTGGCGCCCATCGTCGGTGCGCTGCTGGCAGGTTACCTCTACCGCTGGTTCGAGAAGGAATAACTCCTTATTAGGGAGAAAGACAAGGGCGCAGGTGTATCGCCTGCGCTCTTGTTATTTTGGGATGGATTAACTGATAGGGGAGGCGCATCGCGAGCCGCCCCCGCTCAAAGCCTTTATGTCGCCGGTTCAGGTATTGCCTCCTGCTCCTCCGCTCTCTTCAATACGATATCTTCCTCCTCCACATCCACCAATATCGCATCGCCCTCGTGGAATGTCCCGCCGAGCAGTGCGTCCGATAGCGGATCCTCCACCTTGAGTTGGATGACGCGGCGCAACGGGCGCGCGCCCATGTCCGGGTCGTAACCGCGCTCCGCCAACAAGTCCAGGGCGGCCTCCGTCGCGGTCAATGTCACCTCGTGTTCCACCAGGCGTTCTGTCACCTTGTTCAGCTCCAGTTCCACGATCTGGCGGATGTCATCCCGATTCAGGGCGCGGAAGACGATCACGCTGTCCACGCGGTTGATGAACTCCGGGCGGAAGGTGTGCCTGAGCGATTCGGTCAGTTTCTTTCGCATCTCCTCGTAAGAGATGCGCTCCTCGGTCTTTTCATCGTGCTTCAATTTGAAGCCGAGCGAGGTCTCCTTTTTGATCTCCTCCGCGCCAATGTTGGTGGTCATGACAATGATGGCATTGCGAAAGTCCACCGAGCGACCTTTGGCGTCGGCCAGATGGCCCTCCTCCATGATTTGCAGCAGCATGTTGTGTACTTCGGGATGCGCTTTCTCCACCTCGTCGAAAACCACGATGGAGTAGGGTCGGCGGCGCAGGGCTTCGGTCAGTTGACCAGCGTCCTCGTAGCCGATGTAACCCGGCGGCGCGCCGACGAGACGGCTGGCCGTGTGCCGCTCCATGAACTCGGACATGTCGAGCTGGGTGAGGGCGTCCTCGCTGCCGAACATGAATTTGGCCAGCGCCTTGGTGGATTCGGTCTTGCCAACGCCGGTAGGGCCGAGGAAGATGAATGAGCCAATGGGCCGGCGCGGGTCCTTGAGCCCCGCCCGCGCCCGTCGCACGGCCTTGGCAATGGCCTTGATTGCCTCCTCCTGGCCGATGATAACCTTGTTAAGTTCCCCTTCCATGTTGAGCAGGCGCTGCGACTCCTCCTCGGCGATCTGCATGACCGGCACGCCGGTCCACATGGCGACCACCTCGGCGATGTCATCCGCGCTGACCACCGGGCTGTTGGCTCGATCCCAGGCGGTGCGCATCATTTCCAACTGGCCGGTCAGGCTGGTTTCCTGCTCTTGCCAGGTTTTAATCTCTTCGGGCTTGCCTTCCTCCTGGGCATGGGCGCGGCTGGCGCGAACCTTCTTCAATTGTGTATACAGCTCTTTGGCGGACTTGGCCGCGTCGGACTTGTACATACGCACGCGTGAGGCTGATTCATCAACCAGGTCAATGGCCTTGTCGGGAAGGAATCGATCCGAAACATACCTGGACGAGAGAGTGGCTGCCGCTTCGACGGCTTCATCCGAGATGACGAGGTGGTGATGCTCCTCGTACATCTTGCGCACACCCTTAAGGATCGCGATGGTCTCTTCGACCGTGGGCTCGTCCACCACGATGGGCTGGAAACGGCGCTCCAACGCAGCGTCGGATTCGATGTGCTTGCGATACTCGTCCAGGGTTGTCGCGCCAATGCACTGAAGTTCGCCGCGCGAGAGGGCTGGTTTGAGTATGTTGGCCGCGTCCACTGCGGAACCGGCCGCGCCGGCACCGACCAGCATATGGAATTCGTCAATGAATAGGATGGACTTGGCTTGCTTCAGCTCGTCAATGACCCGCTTGAGCCGCTCCTCGAACTGGCCGCGGTACATCGTCCCGGCGACAAGTGAGCCAACGTCCAGCTTGAGCACGCGCTTGTTGAGCAGCGGCGCGGGGACGTCTCCCTCGGTGATGCGCTGTGCCAGCCCCTCGACGATGGCCGTCTTGCCGACACCAGGTTCGCCGATGAGGGCTGGGTTGTTCTTGGTGCGCCGCGCCAGAATCTGGATGACGCGCTCGATTTCGGTTTGGCGGCCTATTACCGGATCTAATTTACCTTCTTCGGCAAGAGTGGTCAGGTCGGTGGCGAGCTGGTCAATGAGTGGGGTTTTGGGTTGTTGCTTTCCGCGTGACGAGCTGCCTGCTGGTACTGGTTCCTGGCTGGATTCCTGTAACACGCGGCGCGTCTGGCGGCGCACTTGTTCCGGTGTCACCCCCAGTTTTTTCAAGATTTCCATCCCTGTGCCTTCCGACCGCACCAGCGCGAGCAGGATATGCTCTGTCCCGATGTACTGGTGCCCCATGTGGCGGGCTTCATCAATGGCAAACTCCAGCACTTGCTGCGTATCGGGAGCAAGCTCGATTTTACCGCCGCGGTAGTTGCCCTGGCCGGTGAGGCGTGCCGCGATCTCGCGCACACGCCCGGCATCCAACCCCAATTCATGTAGAACACGCCCAGCCACGCCGCCATCTTCTTCAAGCAAGCCGAGAAGCAGATGTTCGGTGCTGATCAATCCCTGGCGGGAGCGTTCGGCTTCCTGGTGTGCCAGGCTCAGTACGCGCCGCGCCCGCTGTGTGAGCCGCTCCATGCTTGGCATAAAGTCTCCTGCAGGATGAAATTCATTTCATCCTGCGAACCAATCTGACAAGAACTATCTGGATTGATTCTACCAAAAAGCGGGATGGTTTTCGTATGAGGAAGATTAGAGTTTGGAGCGCAGAGACCAGGGGGTTGAGGGCAACTTGGGTCCGTTGGCGCGGTAATAGTGGGTGCACAAGCTGTTCGTTTATATGGAATCCTCAAATCAGGTGGATATATTATCCTCCAACTTTTTTTTGCGGCCTCTTTTTTCGCATCATTTTCAATCCACGGCCAAGATGGCCGTTCATGAGTTCTGCCAACCCTTCCACCTGCCTGGCTGTGATGCTGCCCTCTGCAGACATTCCCAGGAACCGCAGTGGCATGTCGGGGAATCCTTTATCTATCATCACCTTCAAATCAGGGCTGTCTTTCACCAGTTTCTCTGTCTGCTTGTGCATGATGCTCAGCAGCAGTTTGCCGATCAGGTTGCCCTTGATGTCGCTCATCGTCGAGTTGACCGTATGCGGTTCACCTTTCTTCCTTTCACGCCGCGGGATGGGCCGGCCTGTGATACTTTCGAACTCATTATCCGGGATGAGGATGCCGTTGGTGAGATCGTAATAACTGGGCGTAACCTGTCGCAGGTCCGGCAGTGTGGCGTTGACCGTGCTCTCGATATGCACCGTGCCCTTCAACCGGATGTCGCGGCTCGAAGCGCCGATGCGTACTTCGTAGTCGCCACTTTCCACATGCCAGTCTTTGATATTGGTGTTGTAATAGGCAAAGTCGCGCTTGGATAGGATGAAGTGCACCGTTTGGCTTTCACCCGGTTCGAGCTGGACCTTTTCGAATCCTTTCAGTTCCTGCTCGGCGCGGAGTATGACCGAACCTTTGCATGAAAGGTAGAGCTGGACAACCTCGCCTCCGGGAACCGATCCGGTGTTCTTAATGGTGCAGGTGACGGTCAACGAATCGGTATCTTTGATCTTCAACGCGGAAAGGGCCAGGCCGCTGTATTCAAATTTGGTGTACGAGAGCCCGTAGCCGAACGGATAGCGCACGGCTTTATGGGCAGTATCGTAGTAGCGGTAACCGATGAAGAGACCCTCGCGATATTCAACGGTCAGCGGATGGCCGGGGAAGTAATCATGGGAAGGGGAATCCGCTTCGGTGAAAGGCCACGATTCAGCGAGCTTTCCACTTGGGTTAACCTTTCCCAGCAACAGGTCTGCACACGCGCCGTTGCTTCCTTCGCCGCCGAGATACATGAGCAGGATTCCCTGCACAAGATCCGCCCAGACCATTTCCATTGGCGCACCGCCTTGCAGGATCACAACCACGTGCTCATTGATTTTGCTCACCGCCTTGATGAGTTCAATGTGACTAGCGGGCATCCTCATATTGTCACGGTCAAAGCCTTCCGCTTCGTAACTGTCGGGCAGGCCCGCGAACACGTACACGATGTCCTTGTCTTTGGCGATCTTGCAGGCTTCCTCGATCAGCGCGGCCTCGGGCGTGTCGGAGGTCAGGTTGTAACCTTCGGCATATGCGAAATTCAGTCCAAGCAGTTTCAGCTCATCGCAGGCATTGTCGATTTTTATCGGGTTGATCTTTGAACTACCGGTCCCCTGGTAACGCGCCTGTCTGGCGAACGCGCCGATCACGGCTGCGTTTTGTTTTGTATCCCCCGGCAGGATATTTCCGTCATTCTTCAGGAGGATTGCACACTGTGCCGCGGCGCGGCGCGCCAGGGCGTGATGCTGGTCTGCGTTGTATTGGAAAGGCTGGCGTTCTCCCACCCGGAGAATTAACTCGGTTAAACGGACCGCCGCTTGATCCAAAGCCTCCATCCTGAGGCTGCCGTTTTGGACCGCTTCCGCAATCCTCGCATCGTTCGATTCTTCCAAGTGTGGCATTTCCAGATCGAGACCCGCTTCCAGCGAGCGGACACGTTCCACCGTGGCTCCCCAGTCCGACATAACGATCCCGTTGAAGCCCCACTCCTTGCGGAGGATGTCGGTGAGCAGATATTTGTTCTGGCAGGCAAATACCCCGAACAGCCGGTTGTATGAACACATGATTGTCCACGGCTTTCCTTTTTTGACCGCGATCTCGAACGCAGGTAAATAAATTTCGCGGAAGGTCCGTTCGTCCATGACCGATTCCACGGTCATGCGTCGCTTTTCCTGGTTGTTGGCCGCGAAATGTTTGACAGATACGCCAATGTTCTGGCTTTGAACACCGTTGATGAAGGCGGCAGCCATTTCCCCGGCGAGGTACGGGTCTTCGGAATAGTATTCGAAGTTGCGGCCGCACAGCGGCGATCGTTTCATGTTCACACCCGGGCCGAGCAGCACGGCAACGTTTTCCTGGCGGCATTCTTCGCCGATGGCTTTTCCGATCTCCTGCAACAACTCACGGTCGAAGGAACAAGCCGTGGCGGAAGACGTGGGGAAACACACCGCAGGAAAGGTGTTATTAAGGCTTTCGCTGATCACGTCCGATGCCTGCTTGCGCAGCCCATGCGGACCGTCGGTCACCATGATGGGTTTCAATCCCAGTCGTTCGATTCCCTTTAGATACCAGAAATCCCGCCCCGAACACAGCGATGCCTTTTCGACAACAGTCATTTGTGCAACGAGCGATTTTGCTTTCTCATGAAGGTCCATGGTTATTTTCCTTCCAGGTGATATTTTTTTTACTTATTCTATCAAAATATAAGTAGGGTGGGTTCCTCTACCCACCCTGCATCGGCGGCTATGGAAAGCCGCCCTGCTTACAAGTCCGCTTTGGACCACTTGGAGAGAAGCAGGAACCATAAAATGGTTTCGCAGCTGCCAAAGAGAACATCAGACGCAAAGTGCGCGCCGATCACCAGTCGACTCATTGCACCGAGGATTCCCCAGAGAAAGACAATGGCCAGCGCCACTCCTCGATCGGCGGTCTGTTTCTTGAAGAACAAAACTATTGGCATTGTGCTGAAGAAAAAGGCAACGTGACCGGAGAAGAAGGAGTTGTGACCATTGTTGCCCTGTGGCAGGTACCATGGCGTGAAGAGAGAGATGCCCTTATCAGCCAGCATGTCTCGGTATGTCCAGCGTCCCCACGGGATTTTAAATGCCCACACGGTAAGTATCCCAGCAACGAATAGCAGGATCAATCCCACCTTGGCAGCGGATTTATATGGGGTCAGTTTTTCGACCGGGACGCCTCCAAGTACCACGCGGGCAGCAGCGAGCAGAACAAGTGCAATCACAAAGATCAGCGGCATGTTCAGGTGGACTTTTTCCTGCGCACCAAAGAGGTCCATCAGCGCCATTAGGGCAGCCAACAATGTGATCAGGTACAGGCTGATCAGTCCAAGAACGCTCCAGAACTTCTTCTCAAGTTTATAAGTGTGCAATAGGATCGCACCGCAACCGAAGGCGGCCAGTCCGCCGGGGACTTGTCCGTATGCCTCTAAAAACTTTGCCCAGCCGGCATTGGGGTTGTAGATTGCCTGCGAGATCTGCAGATCGGTGAAGGCAAAAACGATTGCCAGCACCACCCAGACAGCAATTAATGACCATAATGCTTTGTTTCTCATTTTCATTCTCCAGGCTTATCTGGATTGGTAGAAATAACAGCCACGGCGCTAAGCTTTGTAAATCGTCTTCAGGAATTTCTTAAGCGCGGGCATGTACCCGTCAAAGCGGGTACGGCGGATATCGTGGGTTGCATTTTCCAGTTGGATCACCTGCACCTTGGGATTGCGCTTGACCACCTCCTCCGCGGTTTTCCGGGAGACAATGGACATCTTTGTCTTTTCCCTGTCGCCGATAAAAAGCAGAACCGGCACCTGGATCTTCTCGAAAGGCGCCAGTGAATCGCCAGCCTCGAAAGCCATGCTCCCCATCGAATTCAGGAAGTCGAAACTCATCCTTTTCTTCGAGTCCACCCAGGGAAGGATCTCGTCATCGGGGTAGGTGGGAGATCCCTTGCGGGCCATGGGGATGGCAATGAACTTCGGGAGCAGCTTGAATAGCAGCATGAATTGCCGCATTAACTTCCCAACATCCTTGCCCCTGGTTTGTTCGCTGTCGAACAATGGTTCCCCGGGTAGGGTAAGCGGAGGGTCTTCCAGAAAGATGGCGCGTGCCATCTTGGGGAACCCTGCTGCCAGGTGAAGGGATGTGTCCGCCCCCATGGAGTGACCGCCCACCACTGGCTTATCGAGGTGCAACGCCTGGATCAGGCCGGCCAGATCGGCCACACGTGATTTTGTGGAGTAATCCTTTTTCCCCGAATCCGACTTCCCGTGGCCGCGCGCATCCGGCAGGATCACATCGTAGTGCGTTTCCAATTCTTTGACAACGCGCCTCCAGCAAAGCCCATCATCACCTGCGCCGTGATTGATCACTACTTGAGGTTTGTCCCCTCCTGTACGGTAGTAATGAATATTAATGCCGTTTGCTTTTATGTACCCATCAGACCACTCGATCATTGCACTCCTCTCGTTTGGTGAATATGATTGTTTCGATACCACCCCGTCCCAGCGAGAAAAAGGACAAGGTGGAGTTTGCCAGTCATTATTTGTAATGGAATACTTTGGGGAGTTGTTTGAAGGCCTCCTCGCGGGTGATCTCGCCTTGATTGGCTTGGGCCATCACCTGGACGTAGTTATCGCGTAATTTGAACATGCTCAGCACGGGCAGAGCCAGCACGGCGCCAATGAGGGGGAAGATGGAATACAGGAACCAGATGCCGCGAATGGTGGTCGCGGATTGGACCACCCCTTCCCCGGCTATGAATCCGGTCACGGCCAGCCCGGCCATGGCCACCGAGGAGGAGATGCCATTCATCAACTTGGTGGCGAAGGTTTGCAGGGAGAAGGTGATGCCCTCGGCGCGTTCGCCGGTCCGGAAGGTGCCATATTCGACACAGTCGGGGGTGAACATGAACATCAGCACGGCAACCAGTCCAAAGCCGATGTTTTTCAGTAACAGGAAAAGCATGAGCATGCCATTATTGGCGTATCCGATAAAGTAGCTGATTACGCTGAAAACGATATACCAAACGATCCCGAATATGTACAGCCTGAATTTTCCGAAGCGTCTGGCAAGGGCTGGAATGAAGCCGGCGAGGATAAGCATCGGGAAGACCGTGACCGCCATGATGGGCGTATACGCTTCAGCGCTGCCCAGGTTGTTCACGGCGAAGTAAGGTCCAATCGTCATACCAGTATTGGTCAGAAAGAAGATAACCATCGAACCGTAAAATATAAAAAGGTAGTTGTTGCCTTTGAGATATTTCCAGATGTCTCCAAGGGAAGGGGCTTCTTCCTTCCGGCTGAGTACCCGTTCCTTTGCCAGTCCTGTGACGGGGAACATGGTCGCAACTCCGATGACAGCCAGGGCTATCGCGGTTACCGGCCAACCCAGCTTGGGGTAGAGGAGCGGTATGGCGAGACCAATGATCACTGCTCCCAGCATGCCACCAAGTCTCCCAATGGACAATAGCACGGTGCGCTCTTGAATGTTTTCTGTCATGGCGGTGGTCAGGGCAAAGACAGGCGCGTCGCACAGGGTATAAGTCAGGTCCCAAAGAGCATAGGCAATCATACCCCAGGCGATCTTTACTCCAAGGGATAGAGAGGCAGGCATCGTAAAGATCAGAATGGTCGTAAGTCCAATCGGTATGATGGACACACGGACCCAGGGCAGGAATTTCCCGCTCTTCAGCTTGGAGCGGTCAATGATCACACCGAAGATCGGGTCATTGACCGCGTCCCAGATCTTTGCCACCAGGAAGATGGTCGCGACTGCTGCAGCGGTGATGCCTTTGTCTGTAAGGAAGATCTGCAGAAAATTCAGGACAACAATGTAGAAAACATTCTGTCCAAAGAAATATAGGCCATACGTGGCGCGTTCGGCCTTGGTGGTTTGAAATGCAATTGCTGGTGCGGTTTTATCTGTTTTCATTGCAGGACTCTCCTTTTCCCGGATATGGATTTGTCTTCCTCGTTCTTTATTAACCTGGAATAAAAAAATGATAGCAATATTGGAAGATCAGGTATATCAATAATATTCGTTTAATTGTAAAATATTAACATGCCTGATATCAAGAAAAAATGATCCTTATGGAGATTTTCTATGAGCATTTTTAAGCCGCGAAATACAGAAATATTACCGAGTGGGGGAAAAGACTCATTGTTCGAAGAACGCGAATTGCAGGTCCACCATACGCCCTATAATTGGGAAAAACTGTTTCTAGGTTATGTCCGGGACGGGAATCTGCCCATGGTTGAGTACACATTCAACACAGCTATGAAGCGTGGTCTCAAAGTGGGTAAACTTTCCGATTGTGAATTGCGACAGGCGCAATATCTTGGCGTTGTATTTGTCACCATGGCTTCGCGGGCAGCCATGGAGAGCGGCATGTTCGAGGCAGATGCCTATAACAAGTCCGATGCTTTTATTCAGAGGATTGACAAGGAGACATCCCCCGAGGGTGTTTTGGAATTGATTCTGCAAGCCATGCGGGATTGGACGAAAGAGATTTACGAGATCAAATACCGGCGTAACTTTTCCGTGCCGATCCGCCTCTGTATTGACCACATCTACAACAACATGCATTCCAGGATAACATTGGCAGAACTGGCAAAAGTCTGCTGCCTGTCTGCACCATATCTCTCTACGTTATTCAGAAAAGAAGTTGGCGTAAACATCTCCGCATACATCATGAAGCAGAAAATAAAAACAGCCCGGGAAATGCTGCTGAATACCAGCCGTTCAGCAAAGGATATCGGCTACTTTTTAAACTTCAGTACGCAGAGTTATTTCATCAATTGTTTTAAGCGTGAGTGTGGCATGACACCGCGCCAATATAGACTGAAAGTCAACGAGATACCTATACCACACTAGTTTCGATGGCTGGATAATAAAACAACTAGGAGCCGTAAATTCCATGCAAGTCTGCCCCAGGTGCCACAGCACGTTGCCGGGTTCAACTCGAGCATCTCCCATTCCGCTTTGCCGATGATTCTGCCCTTATCGTGAGGTTTTCAAGCGTTAATTTTCCCTACCATCTCCCGCCAAAACCCATCCTTCTCCCCTGGTGTGAAGGGCAGGTAGAGCGTCAGCCGGTCGGCAATCCCTGCGTAGCGTTCCCTGAGCGCATCTGCCAGTTCGGACTCATCCGCGATCAGGCAGAATTGGCGCAGCATCTCGTCGTTGATCAAGCCGAACATCTCACCCCATTGTCCATTCTTGGCATGGATCGAAAGCTGCTCAGCAGCCTCGCCCCAGCCGTGCAATTCCATGACCGGTTTGTAGGATGGCGTGGAGGCGTAGAATGAGAGCTGTGCGCGGCAGAAGTTCTGCTCTTCGGGCGTGGTCGCCACGAAGGCTGTGACCGAGACCTGCACATCCTCACGCTTGCGTCCGGCTTTAGCCGCGCCTTCCGTGATGGCCGGCAGGATCACCTCCCGCAGGTAGCGCGGGCTGTGGAACGGGTGCGCGTGGAATCCCTGGCAGGTCTCTCCAGCCAGCTTTGCCAGCCCGGTGTTGACCCCCGCGATGTAAATGGGGATACAAGCCTCAACTCCGTCCTCTTTCCCGCCTGTGGGAGAGAGGTGCAGGGGTGAGGGCAGCGGTCCCGGGTTGAAGAACGGTGACATGAGCGTCAACTTGTAATACTCACCGCGGAAATCCGGTTTTGTCCCGTTTTGCCAGCAATTCCACAAGGCGCGGATGGCGGCAATCTGCTCACGCAGCTTACCCACCGGTGATTCGGGCCAGGGCATCCCGAAGCGGCGCTCGATGTGTGCCCTCACCTGGGTGCCCAGTCCCAGGATGAAGCGCACGCCAGATTGCGCTGCCAGATCCCAGGCGGTGTAAGCCAGATTGGCCGGGCTGCGTGCAAAAGAGACTGCGATCGCTGTTCCGAAGTGCAACTTTGTTGTATGTTCAGCGATCAGCACGCAGGGCAGGAACGGGTCGTGCTGCGTCTCGGATGTCCACAGTGCGTCGAAGCCGATCGCTTCCGCTGCTTCAGCAATTGCGGGTACATCTTTCAGGAAAATGGGCGGAAGGCTGGCGTCGAATAGCATGGATTCCTCTTTTTACTGGGTAGCAATGGTCAGGCGGAATCCAGCAACCCCAGTCGCCGGATTCCGAATTAACAATGTAAAAAGTTTACTCGGAGAGCAGATACGCAATGATCCATTGGGATGTAGCCACCAGCGCCTCGGTGTGTGTGCGTTCGTAACTGTGGGATGCGTCCACCCCGGGACCGATGAGCGCGACAGCCACATCACCGCCGGAGCGCCAGAAGGCTTCGCCATCCGAACCGTAGTAGGGATAGATATCCACCAAGTAGGGAATGTTATGCTTCTCGGCTATCTCTCGCAGCCGCGTCGAAAGCCCGTGATGATATGGCCCGCCGGTATCCTTGACGCACAGTGTGGCATGGAACTCGTCCGAAGCCTGGCCTTCGCCGACCGCCGCCATGTCCAACGCCACCAGCTCGTGGACTTCGGGCGGGATGCCCGCTGCCCCGCCGTGCCCCACCTCCTCGTAGTTGCTGATATGCAGATGGGTGGTCCGGGTTGGTTGCAACCCGGCGCTGCTCATCGCCTGGACTGCCGCCATGAGCGCGGCAACCCCCGCTTTGTCATCCAGGTGACGTGAGCGGACGAAGCCGGCGGTCACCTCCACCCGCGGGTCGAAGGCAATAAAATCACCAACACGGACACCCAGCTCGCGCGTCTCGAACTCGGAGCTGGTGCGTGCATCCAGGCGGACTTCCATGTTCTCGTCGTCGCGCTTAGTCTCGTTGACCTCTGCCCCGTAAACGTGTGCCGAAGCCTTGTCAAGCAGGATACTGCCGCGCACCTGCCTCCCCTTGGCGGCGAAAACGGTGCAGCCCTCGCCCTCGACCGTGTTCCATGAGAAGTGCCCGACCTTGGTCAGCTTGAGCCGTCCGTTGGCCTTGATCTCCTTGACCATCGCGCCGAGTGTATCCACGTGGGCGGTCAGGGCGCGGGGAGCGTCCGTTCGCGACCCGGGCCAGGAAGCCACCAAGGCTCCCTTGCGCGTGCGCGTAAGTTTCAGGAACGGGAAGGCTTTTAGCGTCTGCTCGGTCAGCGAGATGGCCGGTTCGGTAAAGCCTGTGGGGCTGGGGGTGTTGAGCAGCCTGGTGAGGTAGTCGAGAAGATAGGGGAAATCGATTTCGGGTAATGTGTTCATAGGTTTTTCCCAGAATCATCCTTTTTTTAATATGGATATAGAACTCGTGGTAGTGGTATTTAAAGCATTTTCAATCTATTGCCAACCGAAATATCCTTCAATGTAGAAACGTCCAGCTTTTGCTATCTAAAATTCTGTAGAATCCTCATGAAGTATAACTTGCACTTTACATTGTCCATCTTCCGCAGGCGCTGTTGATTGGAAAACACCTCCATATTGTGATAAGGGAATCAATAAGGGCTCTATTTGCTTATCCCACAGAAAACATAAAAAAAGCAGGTTGGCCCACCAATTTTTGAAGGTCTTTTTCTCTTAGTCCATACCAGGCTAGTCCGCCGCGCATGAATTTTGGAATAGCGAATATATACTCGAATATTGCTTCCTCGGATTCTAAAAAGGGACTGGCTATCCCCAAATTTCTTAATTTTACCGAAGCGATTTTGTAGTTCTTGAAGGAACTCGGGCTTTTTATTATTTGCCATAACGCCCTCAATTATTGTTACGATATTTTATTTCACTTGGATGTTCTATTCGTTCGAACTGCACGATCTTTTCCCTCCACTCCTGTGGAATGGGGATCGTCTCCTTTATCCGGTAATCGTACCCCACCAGAACCGCCGATCCGGTGGCCAGCTCCTGCTTGGTTGCCGCGTCTATCAAGGTATATTCGGTGATCATGCTCTTGTTGCCCAACTGGGTGATTCGCATCCCAACGCGACAATCCATCCCGTATTCCACCGGTGCCAGGAAGGTCACTTCGACCTTGGCAAGGATGATGCCGATGCTCATGAATGATTGCCCTGGTGAGAAAAGACCCAGGTTGCCCAGGTAATGGATGCGCGCCTGCTCGAAGTAGGTCAGGTACTTGGCGTTGTTGAGATGCCCTTGCGGGTCGAGATCACCGTAGCGGACTTCGATGGGGTGGAAGAAACGGAATTCGGGCATGAAGTTCGGGGTTTATCCTTTCACCGGTCGCCGCTCGCCTCGTGACAGGATGAGCAGGAGAAAAAACGTCAGCAGCGTGATGGCCGAGCCGGCGATCAGCGCGGTGGAGTAAACCGGGTCAGGGTGGTTGATAACCGTGGATTGCACGTTTGCCGGAGTGCTGGGGAACAACTGGTACATGTTGTTCACCCGCCAGAGGCGTGAGTGCTGGTACAGGTCGTTCGCCAGTAAGGCCAGCAGCCCCAGGCTGAAAACCCGCTCGGAGAGGCTGCAGTGGCCTCTTTCGGTTAAGAAATCCTGGCAGCTAGTGGCAGCCAGGATGGCGAGCGCCACCACCGGGACGATGAAGAAGCGGGCGGTGACCCGCTCTGAATCAGCCAGTGGCAGCGGCAGGTGGTTGATCAGTGTGTAGACCTGGCCGATGGAAAGGAAAGTCAGCGCCACGATCGGCGCGAGTAGCATCCGCGCTGGACCTTGTTTCCTCCAGGTACGGTAGATACCGAAGGTGAGCAGGAAACCCAGGCCAACCAGACCAATATAGGTATCCACTTCCCACCATCCCAGAGATTTGAATGGTCCCGCCAGGGCTTCGGAGGGATACTTCAACACCACCATGGCGGCGAACAGGTCGGTGACTGTCGGGAAGCCGGAGATGAAGGCCTTCCCGCCTCCAGCGAACTCAATCGCGGGCGGCAGCGAGCGGAAAAGGCTGAGCAGCAGGCTGAAGGCGGTGGCCTTCAAGGCCGGGATGAGATGCTTTGGTGAGAACACACCCCAGGCAAGCAGGAAGATCAGGCACCACAGGAAAAAGTGGAACGCGCCTTGCAGGGTGATGGCGAAGAGGGTTAGAGCGACGAGCAATACCCAGCGCCAGTCTGCTTTTTCCCCCTCCAGCACCTTGAGAATGAGCAGCACGAAGAAAGGCAGGAAGAAGTAGCCGGTCCATTCCGCATGGCCTACGGCGTAATGGGCGGTGATATGGCCGTTGAAGGCGAAGAGGGCAAAGAGGGTGGTGAAGGCCACCGGGGATAGCTTGTAGCGTCGTTTAAGCAGGAGCAGGGCAACGAACCCAGCCGAGAACAGGATCAACAAGTTGACCAGGACGAACGTCCCCGGTTCGAGGAAGCGCAGCAGGTAAGCCTGGGGGGAGAAAAGCGTATCCGGTCGCCCCAGGTAGCGGTCGGTGGTGACCAGCGGCGAGCCGATGTGCAACGGAAGTTCGCTCGCCAATGCCGCCTGGCGTAGGAAGCTGAGATATGCCCACTGGTCGAGCCAGTCATGCAAGTCGAAAGGAACTTTGCCCCAATCCAGGAAAAGGCACCAGTGGAACAAACCCAGCAGGTAAAGTGCGGCAGACCAGAGTCCATCGAACCAGGCGAATACCTTTCCCTTGCCCGGCAGGAAGAAGGTCTCGACCAGGGTAGAAAAGCCATCCCGGATTTTTATTATGATTTGGGGTTTTTCCAGCATGCAACGATTATACTCGTGTTGGACTCTCAAAAATGCAGGTGGGCTGATCTCGCGGCGCGTTGCTGCCGTTCACCCTTCCCTTTCCAATTTTAGGGAGATGGAAGGGTAGGGGATGGGTGAGGCAGTTAGAGGTGATCATTTTATAATGTACTTTCGATACTGGCACCATGCGACCAGCAAACATGGATTAAAATGGGAGCCTATGGATTCTTCCGATCGTTTCATCCCCATCTCCGAACCGCTCCTCTCCGGCAACGAGGAAGCCTATGTGGGCGAGTGCGTCCGCTCGGGCTGGGTTTCCTCGCTGGGCAAGTACATCGCCGAGTTTGAGCAGCGTTTCGCCGATTTCTGCGGCGTACGGCACGGCATCGCTGTCAGCAACGGGACAACCGCCCTGCACCTGGCGCTGGTGGCGCTCGGCATCGGCGCGGGTGACGAGGTGATCGTCCCGACGCTGACCTTTATCGCTACGGCCAACGCGGTGCGTTACACCGGCGCCACGCCAGTCTTTGCCGATTCCGAAGCCCGCACCTGGAACCTGGATCCAACCGATGTCGCCCGCTGCATCACTTCGCGTACCCGCGCCATCATCCCGGTTCACCTCTATGGTCACCCCGTGGATATGGATCCGCTGCTCGAGCTTGCTCGGCAGCGCGGCCTCCACATCATCGAAGACGCCGCCGAGGCGCACGGTGCGTTGTATAAAGGCAGGCGCGTCGGAAGCCTGGGAGAGATCAACGCCTTTAGTTTCTATGGCAACAAGATCATCACCACCGGCGAGGGCGGGCTGCTGACCACCAATGATGACGCACTGGACGAGAAAGTCCGTTTCCTGCGTGACCACGCCATGTCCGCTGAAAAGCGCTACTGGCACACCGAGATTGGGTACAATTACCGCATGACCAACCTGCAGGCAGCCCTCGGTGTGGCGCAGATGGAGCGTATCGACGAGTTCATTGCCAGGAAACGACACATTGCCCGGCTCTATAACGAGGGCTTGCGAGGGGTTGACTCTTTCACGCTACCGCCGGAAGCTACCTGGGCGACTTCGGTCTACTGGATGTATTCCATTTTGCTGGCAAAGGATTTTTCTCTCAGTCGCGACGAAGTGATGGCGCGCCTGCACCGGAAGAATATAGATAGCCGTCCCTTCTTCTGCCCGATCCATGTCCAGCCTCCATATCGCGCCGCCCTCTCCCTGCCTGTCGCCGAGGACCTTTCACGGCGCGGCATAAATCTACCCTCCGCGGTTACGCTCACCGAAGCGGATATCCAGCGCGTCGTCGGCGCGCTGAGGAAAATGTCATGATATTGTCATTGCGAGGGAGGTGGTCGGGTAACGCTTGTTACGTATCGAGACCCCGCCCAAACCAATCCCACGCGTGAAAGGGAGTTGTTTCGTCGTAAAGAACGCTCCTCGCACCGGCAAATCCATTTCAATTGCGGTTGGAAACCGCATAATGGATATATCCATCATTCTCCCAACCTACTGTGAACGCGAGAACATCGGCAACCTGATAACGGCCATCGAGGACAGCCTGCTCCCGGAGGGGTGGAAACTGGAAATCCTGGTCGTGGATGACAACAGTCCGGATGGCACCGCCGAGATGGTTCGCACCCAAGCACCGAGGGCAGGGGTGGAACTGCACTGCCTCGTCCGGGAACAGGAACGAGGCCTGGCTACGGCCATCCGGCACGGCATGCAGCAAGCACGAGGTGGGTGGATCGTCGTCATGGACACCGACTTCAACCACAGCCCGTCCAATATCCCGCAAATGGTTTCGCTGCTCGATGAGTATGACCTGGTTATCGGCTCTCGCTTCGTCAAGGGCGGAGGGATGGAAGACCGCAAGCGTTATATTTTCAGCCTGGTCTACAACTGGTTCATCCAGTTGGTGCTGTGGCACGGCATCCGCGATAGTCTTAGCGGTTTCTTCGCCATGCGTCGCGCCGCGTTGCTTTCACTCGATCTGGCTGGCATTTTCCGTGGCTATGGTGAATACTTCATTCGCCTGACGACCGTCGCCTTTCGCCAGAAGATGAAAATCATCGAGGTGCCGGTCTTTTATACCCTGCGGACGCACGGTTTCAGCAAGTCCAATTTCCTGTCCATGCTCCGTGATTACACAGCGACCACGCTCACTCTCCTCTTTAAAAACCATGAATGATGCCTTTCATACATAAAGTTATAAATCCCTAAATCTAAACCATTAACCTGGAATCTCAAGTCTCAAATCTACAACCAAAAATCTAAAATTAATAATCTTTAATCCCCATGCGCCCCATTCGTGCATCTGAAATCGGCTCCTACCTTTATTGTGCCCGCGCCTGGTGGTACACCCAGCAAGGCATCGAGCCATCCAACCAGTCTGAGATGGCCGGCGGGACAGAACTCCACCATCTCCACGGGCGGAGACTCCTCGCCGCCAGCCTCGCGCGGACGCTTGCTTTTATCCTTTTGCTTGTCGCCCTCGTCATCCTCGTCGCCTTCTGCACCGTGCGCATCATCTAATTCCGCCTATCACCTCCCAATCCTCCTTCCCTCTCACCAGCACGCATCAGGCAGTACTTTTCTCTCATCCTTCTCACTTCTCACTCTTACCTCCTCCCGCCGTGTTTCCCCTCTTCATCGGCTTCGCCTTTCTCATTCTCTCGATTGTCTTCTTTTGGCTCTCCTCTACTCAACGGAAGGGAACCGGGCTTCCGACCGGGCGAATCATATACACCGATACGCGCGCATGGGGTACGCTCGAGAAACCGCTCTTCGATCCGGTGCTCGTGCTGACCGGCAAGCCGGATTACCTTGTGGAGCAAAGCGGCAGGATCATCCCCGTGGAGGTCAAATCCGGGCGGGCTCCGGTGAAACCTTACGATTCACATATTTTCCAGTTGGCAGCGTATTGTTACTTGGTGGATAAGACTTACGGTAAACGCCCTCTGTTCGGCATTATCCATTATTCCGGGCGCGATTTCGCCGTGGACTACACCCCTGCGCTCGAATCTACCATGCTCGATGTGCTGGCGCAAATCCGCCGTGACGAGCAGCGCGCAGACGTGCCACGCTCGCACGAGGTGAACCAGCGTTGCGCCCGTTGCGGCTTTCGCAGGTTGTGCGACCAGAGGCTGGTGTGACTTGCCTCCCCCCTTTTCCCCATTACTGAACTTCGAAATGGGGGGACAGCGGGGGGTGGAATGGAGGAGGGCAGGGTGGGGGTCGGGGTATAATTGCATCCATGCCTGATGTTCCTTTCCAGCCGAAACGTATCGTTGCGGCGGCCCATCCCAAGATGTCGGAAGCGATCGCCGAAGCTGAGCTGATCGCCAGCCACTTGCTCGGGTGCGGGCTTGTGGCTCTCTCCGGCACGCTGGATGAGTCCACCCTGCGCAAGCGGGTAAAGAACCGTGAGTTCGACCTGCTTGTCGCAGTTGGTGGAGATGGCACAATGCTGCGCGCTGCCCACCTGTGCGCGCCGTGTGGCGTACCGATCATGGGCGTCAACCTGGGGAGGTTGGGATTCCTCATCCAGGTTCGCCGTGAAGAATGGCGTGAAACCTTCGACCTTCTACTGAAGGGCGAAGCTTGGATTGAGAGACGCATGATGTTGCGCGCTGAGCATATGAGGGCCGACCAATTGCTGGGTAACTGGCATGCGCTGAACGAAGCCCTCGTCGCCCGCGGGCAGTACGTCCGTCCAGTTCGCCTCTCTGCCAGCGTTGATGGTCTTTTACTGACCAGCTATGTTGCCGATGGTCTGATTGCTGCCACTCCCACCGGCTCCACGGCTTACGCGTTGGCGGCTGGAGGGCCTATCCTGCCACCAGAGCTGCGGAACATCCTCCTCGTTCCGATCGCTCCGCACCTATCCGTGGATCGCGGCGTCGTCCTCTCGGAAGGGTCATCGGTAAGCATAACCGTGCAGGAGGATGGCAATGCCGTCCTCTGTGTGGATGGGCAGACGCCGGTCGTCCTGGTTGAAGGTGACCGCGTGGATGTGTGCGCTGGCGATTACAGTGCACAGTTCGTCCGTTTTGGTGACCCGGGTTATTTTTACCGCAACCTGACCGCCCACATGAACCAGAACTCCACCATTGGATTGCCGCGATGACCGGAACCATAATACCACCAACCAGTGACACGCTCTATTGTGCCAACCATCCCGGTATCACCACCACCCTGCGTTGCAACCGTTGTGAAAAGTCCATCTGCCCCAGGTGCGCTGTGCTCACCCCCACCGGCTACCGTTGCAAGGAGTGTGTGCATGGTCAACAAAAAACCTTCGACACCGCGCAGTGGTTCGATTACCTGCTCGGCTTTGTTGTCGCCGCTCTACTCTCCCTCGCTGCGAGCGGATTGGTCCTGCTGGTTGGAGGCCTGGGCATTTTCGCGTGGCTCTTGCTCATTGCCGGTGCGCCTACTGTCGGGATGATTATCTCCGAGGCTGTGCGCTTTGTCACCCAGCATCACCGCGCCCGGAGCCTTTTTATCACCATCCTGGTCGCCGTCATCCTCGGTGCGTTGCCCTTCCTCCTGACCCGCCTGCTTAGTTTGGACTTTTTCGGTATCGCCTTCCAGGCCATCTACCTGGTGCTGGTCGCGCCTACCGTTTACTTTCGCCTTTCGGGCATACAACTGTTCAGATAGATTGACCCTCTCCAATTAAGGAAATGGGGGGTGGCGGCGGAGCCTCCCGTGATCGCCCTCCTCGCCTTTTTATAACGATTCAATAGCTCGCTATGCTGACTGAACTACACATCCAGAACTTCGCCATCATCGAACGCCTCGATCTGGAATTTGGTCCTGGTTTGCTGGTTTTTACCGGTGAGACCGGCGCGGGCAAATCTATCATCATGGATGCGGTGGAGATGATCCTTGGTGGACGCGCTGACCCAACCGTCATCCGCTCTGAGGCAGATCTGGCTCGGGTGGAAGCCACTTTCGCGTTGGCTGGTCCTGAGCGCACCCCCCTCAGCATCATCCTCCAGCGTGAAGAGTTGCTCGACGACCCCGAATACATCACCCTGTGCCGTGAGGTGCGCCGCGAGGGTCGCAGCGTTGCCCGCATCAACGGGCGGACGGTCAACCTGGCGCTGTTGCGTGAGCTGGGAGAGTTGTTGGTGGATATCCACGGTCAGTCCGAGCACCTTTCCCTGCTCGCCGTTCGTGCCCACATCGGCCTGCTCGATCGTTACGCCAATGTGGAATCGCCTCTCGCTGTCTACCGCGAAATGTACGACCGCTTGCAATCCATCCGTCGTGAGCTGGTCGCGCTTCGCCAGGTCCAGGCTGATGCCGATCATCGCACTGAGCTGTTGACCTATCAGGCCGAGGAGATCGAAGCTGCGAAACTGCGCCCTGGGGAGGATGCTGCCCTTCACCAGGAACGCGACCGGCTGGCTAACGCCGAATCGCTGGCATCTCTCGCCGAGGGAGCTCTGACCGCGCTGGATGAAAGCCCACCTGAATCTCCAGCCGCCACTGACCTGCTCGGGCAGGCTGCGCTGGCGTTGAAAAAAATCGGCCAGATCGATGGAACCCAGTCCTTGCTGGCAAGCCAGGCTGCCGCGCTTGAGGAGAATTTAGCCGATTTGGCACGCAGCTTGCGCCATTACCTGGAAGCCATTGAGTTCAACCCCGGGCGGCTTGAGGAGGTGGAGGAGCGGGTGGACTTGGTGCATCGCTTGGCGCGCAAGTATGGTGGCAGCATCGAATCTGCCATCGCATTCGCTGCTGATGCCCGTAAACAGTTGGCGGGCATCACCCACGCCGGCGAGCGCTTGGTCGGGCTGGAAGCCTCCGAAGCGGAAGTATTGGCCAACCTGGCTGAACAAGGCTTGTCCCTCTCGCTGAAGCGTAAAGAGGCTGCCGGACACTTGAGCAAGGCCATCGAAATCGAGTTGGACGACCTGCGCATGGCATCTGCTCGCTTCGCAGTGGATTTCCAGTTCCGTCCTGATCCACAGGGGTTGCCCGCGCCGGATGGCTCACGTTTGGCCTTCGATTCCACAGGTGTGGATAAGGTTGAGTTCCTCATCGAACCAAACCCCGGAGAGGGATTGAAGCCATTGGCGCGTATCGCCTCGGGAGGCGAGACTTCAAGGCTCATGCTGGCTCTCAAGAATGTGCTGGCGCAAGCCGACCAGGTGCCCACGCTCATCTTCGACGAGATCGACCAGGGCATCGGCGGGCGCGTCGGCGCGACCGTCGGCGAAAAGCTGTGGAGCCTCGGTCACCAGCATCAGGTCATGGTCATTACCCACCTGCCGCAGTTGGCTGCATTTGGAGATCAACACTGGAAGGTGCAAAAGGTGGTTGATGATGGACGCACCCTCACTGAAGTTAGTAGGCTGAAGGGCGAGGCGCGTACGCTCGAGTTGGCCCAGATGCTTGGCGTGGTCAGCGAGGGGACGCTGCGTTCCGCGCACGAAAGCCTTCAGGCTGCGCAGGTGGTAAAAGATCGGAAAAAATCGTAAATCTCTCTTGACCCTCCCTCGATTTTGGGATAGAATGATTTTACTTGGCATGTTGCCCCTTTAGCTCAGCGGATCAGAGCGTTTGGTTGCGGACCAAAAGGCCGCGCGTTCGAATCGCGCAAGGGGCGCCAGTTCTGGGAGCGGGTTTACCCCGCTCTTTTCATTGGTTCTTTGGAAGTTTCCGTATTTATGTACCCCCCGAATTGCGGGGGGACACGGATGGCCCGGATTTTACGGATTCGACTGAAAACCCTTTATAAATCCATGTTTTTCCGCGAAATATGTGTACCTGTTTGTAATCACGGCGCTGCCCAATGACCCTTGTTGTTATGGCAAAAAAACAGATCCTGCTCACCAATGATGATGGCATCCAGTCACCCGGCCTGTGGGCTGCAGCCGAGGCGCTCTCCGCGCTTGGCTTCGTGACCGTGGCCGCGCCGCGTGACCAATCCTCCGGCACCGGTCGTAGCCTGCCAATCATCTCGGATGGCATCATCCGGCCCGAAACAGTGCGCATTCATGGCAAGGAATGGACCGTTTACGCTATCGGTGGAACTCCTGCCCAGGCCGTCCAGCATGGCATCCTCGAGATCATTCCGCAACCACCAGACCTGGTGGTTGCAGGCATCAACTATGGAGAAAATGTCGGCAGTGGCGTCACCATCTCCGGCACGGTGGGAGCAGCGCTGGAGGCGGCGGCTGCGGGCATCCCCGCCCTGGCCATATCTCTCGAAACCGAACAGCATCACCATCTATCGTACTCGAACGAAGTGGATTTTTCCACCGCAGCCTCTTTCACGGCTTATTTTGCCCGTCTTCTGTTGGAAAAACACATGCCTCCGGATATTGACCTCCTCAAAGTGGAGGTGCCCTCCTCTGCCACACCCGAAACGCCCTGGCAGGTGACGCGAGTCTCCCGTCAGCGTTATTACGAGCCGTTGCGCCCCAAACGCACCGACTGGAGCGAGCCGGAGCGGGTGGGTTATCACCGCGTCGAGCTGCTCGGCCCGGAGCAGGAGGGTACCGATGTCTATGCATTACGTGCCCGGAAACTGGTCTCGGTGACGCCAATCAGCATTGATATGACCTCAAGGGTGGATTTTAAGAAGCTGGACCTGCTGCTTAGAGCTTGATTATTGATTTCGCCTCCAGGCAAACGCACTCACTCCCAACCCCTCTCTCCAAGATTCATGAGGGGATGTCCCGCCGTGGAAGGACGCTGTTCATCCTTCCCTCTTCCATCTACTGGGAATGAAAAGGGCCGGGGATGAATGAGTTTTTTTTCCCTTCTTTATTGACGTCCGTTTTCAGCCGTGTTATCATTGTTCCCTATGATTTAGCACTCGCGCCTCGAGAGTGCTAAATTGCCAAGATAGGAAGAAATGGAAGAGCTGACCGAACGCCAGAAACTTGTCCTCACCCTCGTGGTGCGCGACTACATAGAGACCGCCAAGCCGGTCGGTTCGAAGATCCTCCTCGAACGTTACAAGCTGGACTTGAGCTCGGCCACGGTTCGCAACGAGATGTCCGCCTTGACCGAGGCGGGTTATCTGCGCCAGCCGCACACCTCCGCCGGGCGCGTCCCGACCGAGGAAGGCTACCGTTATTTTGTTACACACTTCGTGTACCAGACTGATCTCCCGAACACGACGAGGGATACGATCACTCACCAGTTCTACCAGGCACGCCAGGATGTGGAACAGTGGATGCACTTGGCGGCCTCCATCCTGGCACACCAATCGCGCGCCGCCTCGCTTATTACCGCGCCGCATGCTTCGCGGGCGCGTTACAAGCACCTCGAGTTGATTTCCACGCAGGGACGCCAGGTTCTGATGGTGCTGGTGCTTGCCGGTGGCGAGGTGAGCCAGCAGATCCTCACCCTGGCAGAACCAGCCTCGCAGGAGCAGCTCAGTAGTGCAGCCAACCGCCTCAACCAACTTTGCCAGGGACGGACAATTGATGAAATGGCCGCCAATATGATGAGCGGCGAGGCACTGGATAAGGACATCCTGATCTTGGTGTTGCAGGACATGAACCGCGGCGAGCAGCGCGTCTCCGGCGAAATCTATCTCGATGGTCTGACCAACGTCCTATCCGAGCCAGAGTTCATCGAATCAGATGACGCCCGCCGTGCCATTCGCCTGTTCGAGGAGCGTTCGTTGCTCCAGGACCTGCTGGCACGCACGATGGTCAACAGCCACGTGGGCGGGGTACAGGTTTTGATTGGTGGGGAGGGCAAATGGGAGGAACTGAAACAATGCTCGGTCATACTGGCGCGCTACGGCATTCCCGGGACAACCACGGGGGCGCTCGGCGTCTTCGGCCCGATGCGCATGCCGTACACCCGGACTATTCCCACCGTCCGCTTTATGGCTGATCTGTTAAGCGGACTGGTCTCTGAAACCATGGTTGGAGATGAAATACAATAATGAGCAGCAAGAAAACCCGGGAAGAGGGTATACCCCAAATAACAAAACCCTTGGAAACACCAATGGAAACCCCGCTGACACCTCCTCCTGCCCCGGCTGGCGAGGCCGAGGTTGCAAGGACGATCCCCGCGGATGAATTTAACGCGCTGAAGAAGCAGCTCGAAGAGCTGCAGGCACAGGCTGCCGAATACAAGGATGGCTGGCAGCGCGCTGTGGCCGATTTCCAGAATTACAAACGACGCACCGATGCCGAGAAAGCCGAAGCGTACCAGAACGCGGCAGGAAATATCATCCGCGCCTACCTGCCCGTTCTGGACGATATTGAGCGCGCCTTGCAGTCCCGCCCCCCAGATCTGGCTTGGGTGGAGGGCATTGTTTTGATCCAACGCAAGCTCCAGGCCATCCTGGAGGCTGAAGGCGTCAAGCGGATCGAGGCAGAGGGGCAGAAATTCGATCCGAACCTGCACGAAGCCATTTCGCAGGAACCGGCCGAAGGTCGCTCCAGTGGCGAGGTGATCGCAGTCGTCCAAAATGGGTATATGCTCGGTGGGCGCATCATCCGCCCGGCACAGGTGCGAGTAGCACAATAAAATGTAAAAGTAAGAAGGGATAAGGAAACACTTTTTTACTTCTTCCTTCTTCCATTTGCCTTCTTGTTTATTTTTATTCTCCTGGAGATATTATGAGTAAAATTATTGGAATTGATCTGGGTACAACCAACTCGGTAGGCGCGGTGATGATGGGCGCGGAGCCGGTCGTAATCCCCTCCGCAGAAGGCGAGCGGCTGGTACCTTCAGTGGTGGCGTTCAACAAGAACCATGAAAGGCTGGTGGGACGTGTGGCGCGCAACCAGGCTATCGTCAACTCGCAGAACACCATCTTCTCCATTAAACGTTTCATGGGACGCAAGTACGAGGACACGGAGGTGCAGCGCACTCTGCCGCGCATCCCCTATACCGTCCTTCCGGCTGAAAATGGTGATGTGCGCGTCAATTTGGATGGCAAGGAATATTCCCCCCCTGAAATCTCAGCGATGATCCTGGCCAAGATCAAACGCGATGCCGAAGCCTACCTAAGCGAGACGATCACCCGGGCGGTCATCACCGTGCCGGCATATTTCAACGACGCGCAGCGTAACGCCACCAAGGATGCCGGTCGCATTGCCGGCCTGGATGTATTACGCATCATCAATGAGCCCACCGCCTCCTCGCTGGCTTATGGGTTGGATAAGAAGAAGAACGAGATCATTGCCGTCTACGATCTGGGCGGAGGCACTTTCGACATCTCCATTCTCGATGTGGGTGAGGGTGTCTTCCAGGTCCGCTCCACCTCGGGGGATACCTTCCTCGGCGGCGACGATTTCGACCTGCGCGTGATGGATTATCTCACCCAGGAATTCCAGCGGGAGAACGGTATTGACGTGCGCGGCGATAAGCAAGCCATGCAGCGTCTACGCGAGGCCGCCGAGAAAGCCAAGATCGAGCTTTCCACCATGATGCAGACCGAGATCAATCTTCCCTATTTGACCGCAGATGCCTCCGGCCCCAAACACTTGGTGATGACGATGACCCGCTCCAAGCTGGAGCAGTTGACTGGTGACCTTGTCGATCGGACCCTTGATCCGGTGCGTCAGGCCTTGTCCGACGCGGGCCTTAATCCCGGTCAGGTGAATGAGGTGGTGATGGTGGGTGGAATGACGCGCATGCCTGCAGTCCAGGAAGCCGTTCGCCACATGTTCGCCAGGGAACCGCACAAGGGCGTCAACCCTGATGAGGTCGTGGCGGTTGGTGCGGCGATCCAGGCGGGGGTGCTGGGTGGCGAGGTCAAAGACATTTTGCTGCTCGATGTGACCCCCCTCACGCTTTCCATCGAAACCCTTGGCGGGGTGGCTACACCCCAGATCGAACGCAATACCACCATCCCAACGCGCAAGAGCCAGATCTTTTCCACCGCCTCCGATAGCCAGACCCAGGTCGAGATACATGTCCTGCAGGGCGAGCGTCCGATGGCAGTGGATAACAAGTCGCTGGGCAAGTTCATCCTGGATGGCATTCCGCCGGCTCCCCGCGGCATCCCGCAGATCGAAGTCACCTTCGATATTGACGCCAACGGCATCCTCAAAGTCACTGCCCAGGATAAGGCCACTGCCCGCAGCCAGCACATCACCATCACCGCTTCCTCTGGTTTGGCCAAGGAAGAGGTCGAGAAGATGCGTAAGGAGGCCGAGGCGCACGCTGCTGAGGATAAGAAAAAACACGACCTGATCGAGGCCAGGAACACTGCCGACAGTTCCATCTACGGCGCTGAAAAGGCACTGAGCGAGCTGGGCGATAAAGTACCGGAGGGGGTCAAGTCTAACGTCCGCACCGCCATCGATGAAATCAAAAAGGTGAAGGATGGCGAGGATGAACAGGCGATACGCAACGCGGTGAACACCCTCAGCCAGGCAGTACAGCAGATTGGCGCGGCTGCATATCAGCAACAGCCGCCTCCCCCCGGACCCGAAGCTGCCCCCGGTCAACCCGGGCCGGAATCTGGCCCTGATGTGGTGGATGGAGAAGTAAAGGAATAGAGAGCAGGAAATCGGGAATAGGCTGCTGATAACTATTCTCTAATTACCTTTTCTCTAATCTCTGGATTGTATTATGACCAACCGCGATTACTACGATATCCTCGGCGTTCCCCGTGGCGCCTCTCTCGAAGATATAAAAACCGCCTTCCGTAAACTGGCGCGCCAGTACCACCCCGATGTGAGCCAGGAGCCGGATGCTGAGGAAAAATTCAAAGAGATCAACGAAGCCTATGGCGTGCTCTCCGACCCGGATAAGCGTGCCCGCTACGATCGTTTTGGTCGCTCCGGGCTCGGCAATATGAATGGCATGCCCGATTATGCCACCATGGACTTCGGCGATATCTTCGAGGAGCTGCTCGGCAGCTTTGGCTTTGGCATGGGCGGAGGTGGCGGTCGCTCACGCCGCCCGCACCGTGGGCGCGATTTACAGTACCAGGTGGCATTATCCTTCGAGGAAGCCGTCTTTGGCGTCGAGAAGGAAGTGGAGATCACCCGCAACGAGCTATGCAGCACCTGCCGCGGCAGCGGCGCAGAGCCGGGCAGCAGTCCAGCGCGCTGCTCCACCTGCGGCGGGCGCGGTGAAGTGCGCCAGGTGCGCCAGACGATCTTCGGTTCCATGATGCAGTCTTCCACCTGCCCGGCCTGCAACGGGCGTGGTGAAGTGATCACCTCGCCATGCCACACCTGTCGTGGTGGCGGTCTTGAGCGTAAGACAGTAAAGAAGGTGGTGCCGATCCCGGCAGGCGTGGATGGCGGTACGCAAATCCGCCTGGCCGGTGAGGGCGAGCCGGGTGTCAACGGAGGGCCACAGGGCAACCTTTACCTGGTCATTTCTGTCCAACCCCACAAGTTCTTTAAACGGCGCGAGAATGACATCCTCCTTGACCTGGATATCAATGTGGCGCAAGCCGCGCTGGGCGCGCAGATTGAAGTCCCCACTGTGGACGGGAAGGAAAAGTTTAACATCCCGGCTGGTACGCAGCCGGGCAAGGTCTTCACCCTTAAAGGCAAGGGTGTGCCGTACCTGCGCAATAATGGCCGCGGCGACCAGCGCATCATTGTAAACGTGGAAATCCCGGCCAAGTTGACGCGGGAGCAGAAAGAACTTTTTGAGAAGCTGGCTTCCACCCTCGGCACGTCGGTCAAACCGAAGGAGAAAGGTTTCTTGGATTGGCTGAATGAGGCGCTGGGGGCGTAGAAGGCAGATGCTTGGCTTGCTCACCCTCCATCTCCGCATACCCGGCTGTGCCTCGCTTAAAGAAAAACGCGGCCGCCTCAAGCCGCTCCTCCACCGCCTGCATCGCAAATTCAACCTCTCTGTAGCCGAGATGGATTTGCAGGATAAGTGGCATGAGACGGTGCTCGCCTGCGCTCTGGTCAACAGCAATACCGCTCAGGTCCAGCGCTCGCTTCAGGCAGTGGTTGAGTGGATCGAACAAAACTGGCCGGATATGGATGTAATGGAGGACAGGTTGGAAATACTGTAACCCTCATCCCTTGCGTGGCAGGTGGATGATGAAATCTGTCCCCTCGCCGAGGCGGCTGTTTACCTCGATTCGTCCCCCGTGCCCCTGCACAATTTGCTTGCAGATCGATAGCCCAAGTCCGGTGCCAGCAACCTTGCCCTCCGAGTCCTGCACACGATAGAACTTCTGGAACAGGTTTGGCAGCCCCTTGTCTGGGATGCCGATGCCGGTATCCTGGACAGTAATGAGCAACTCTTTCTCACTGGCCGCGGCTTTCATCGTAACCGATCCATGAGGGCGGTTATATTTTATTGCGTTGCTCAACAGATTCAACATTAATTGCTTGAACTTATCGCGGTCGGCTTCCAGGGTGGGAAAATCAGCGGGAATGTCGATCTGGATCTGGATGCCATCCTCGCTGGCTTTGCTTTGCATCACCCCCTTGCATTCCTCAAGCAGGAACTTCAGCTCGAATCGGCTGCTGCAGAATTGAACGCGGCCTGATTCCAGCCTCGCCAAATCCAGGAAGGAAGATGTCAGGGCAGTGAGTCTCTGGGTTTCTGTCTGGATGCTTCTGACCATCTGGTCACGTTGCTCATGTGACATTTCCGGGCGGAGAAGAAGGTAGGTGGCCGTGGTGATGGAGGCCAGGGGGGTGCGCAGCTCATGGACGAAATCCGCAATAAGGTCGGATTGCTGGAACAGGCGTGTGTTCTCGATGGCAATCGCTGCCTGCGCCCCAAGCACCGAAAGCAAGTCCTCGTCCGTGTCGGTGAACTCTCCGCTCTGTTTGTTCAGCGCCTCCAGCACCCCGATGACTTTCTCTTTCGTGATCAATGGAACCCCGAGCAGGGAATTGGTTGCGTAGTGGGTCACCTCTTCAATCGTTCCGAAATGGCGTGGATCGTCCTTCGCATGCGTAATCCGCACCGGCTGACGATTGGCAACGATCCAGCCGGCAATGCTGCCTTCCAGCGGGACAATCAACCCCCGCATGAGCGGTTGGTCCATATCGGTGGCCACTTGAAAATGCAATTGGCGGGCTGCATCGTCATAGAGGATGATCGAGGCAGCCTGCGCGCTGGTGATATCCACCGCTGCCTGGATGATGCGGTTGAGCAGGGCATCCAATTCGAGAGTCGAAGCGAGGTCGCGGGCGATGTCGATCAGCCGCCGGTAACCCTCCAGCTTCTTTTCGATCTCATTCATGCAACACGCTATCCGCGATTAACGGGATGATTTTAGCCACATCTCCCAGCAGGAGTACATCCGCGCGTACACCAAGGTAGGTCGGTTGTGCATTGGCGATGATTAGGTGTGCACCACGGTCGAGCGCCTGGAGCGGCAATCCAGCCACAGGTAGCACCTCCAGCGAGGAACCGGCAACCATTATCAGATCGCAACCCCGGCAGGCAGATTGGGCTTCGTACCAGGTTTCATGCGGCATTTGTTCACCAAACAGGATGATATCAGGTTTCAATATCCCGCCGCAATGCGGGCAGTGGGGGATCCGGCCATCCTGGACATATGCTTCAATGAATCCATTGCTTTTCAGGCTTTCGAAACATTGTGTACAGGACATCGTGCGTAAAGTACCGTGTATCTCCAGTACCCGCGAGCAACCGGCTTTATGATGAAGATCGTCTATATTCTGGGTGATGATGGTTTTGAAATAGCCCCTCTCTTGCAAGCGAGCCAGAGCCCGGTGAGCCGGGTTGGGCTCGGCTCTATGGATTTGGATGGCGAGTGGGCGCATCCATGTAAAAAACTTTTCAGGCGCATAACGGAAAGCGTTTAGCGATGCGACCTCCATCGGGTCCACCTTGGACCATAAGCCGGTCCCCTCCGAACGAAAATCGGGAATCCCCGATGTAGTGGAGATTCCCGCGCCGGTGAGAACGACAGCCCGTTGGGATTTGCCAATTAGCTCCGCCGCATAATGGATACAGTCCAAGGTCTGGGCGGAGAGTGTGGTCATTTTTCCAGTCTGGCGCGCTCGAGAAGTAGAGAGGCAAGTTTTGCAAACTGCTGGGTGGTCTGGGAATCAGGCTGGTATGAGACAGCGACTGTCTTCATCTGTCCCGCCCGGTAGATTAGCTCCGGGAAAGGCATGATGGCAGTTGGCACCACCCACTCCAGTTTCTCCTGCACCTGTGTCATGTTCATTTGGGTATCGGAGCGGAGGCGGTTCATCACAACTGGACTTATTCTGCGTTTATTGACCTCCAACTCCACCAGATCGGCGAGCATGGTTTTAACGTGCGCCACCGAGTTCGCGGATGGCTCGACGACAACAATCAGATGTTGGCACTTCTTTATCAGCTTCTGGGTCAACGGCGTCAGGCTTGGGCCAAGGTCCAGGACGAGGAAAGGAGCGACCGTTGCCAATCGATCAACGAGAAATTCGAACTGGGTGATCGCGTTTAACAGGATGGCATCCCGCGGATGGACCGTGCCCAGCAACAGACGCAGGCCGGTCTCGTGAACGAGAAGATTATCCTTTACCTTTTGCTGGGAAAGATCCTCAGGTTTGGTCTGGATCAGTGAGAGCAGTCCCTTCGGTTCAGGTTCGCCGAGGTCCGGGCCGAGGGTGCCCATGCCGGGTCGCAGCTCGGCCATGACGACTTCCTCCTGGGAGACCGTCATGAGGCTCTTGGCAAGGTTGACTGCCAGCGTGGTCACCCCCTGCCCGCCGCGTGCGGCGAGCACGCCGATGATGAAAACCGGTTTCGTCTCGGCTGTCAGGGGACCGGTTTTGCGCCAGCGGGTCGAACGCGCCAGAAGGGCTTTCACGTGCGCTTGCAACTCGGCCGGGTGGGTGGGCTTGGTCAGGTAATCGTCCGCGCCTGATTCGAAGCCGGTGACCTTGTCGTCCAATTGTGTTTTGGCGGTGAACATGAGGATGGGAATATCCGCAGTTTGCGGATTGCCGCGTAGGCGCTTCGTAACCTCATAACCGTCCATATCCGGCATCATGACATCCACCAGTACCAGATCGGGATTTTCATTCGTCGCCTGTGTCAAACCCTGTTCACCGCTCGAGGCGACCGCTATCTGGTATCCCTGCCGTTGTAGCATCGCCCCGACAAGACGCAAGGTGTCTAGATCGTCGTCAATGATCAATATCTTCTTACTCATGGCAACTCCTTTGAAAGACGATTACGAACAACATCGCATAAATGGGATTACCCGGCTGCGATTCCATTGCAGGCTCATTCCGGGAATCGGGATGCGCAGACCTCATATGTAATAAAAAAAAAAGAACACTAATCAGGTAAAGTCTAGCACAAAGCAGGGTTTCAAGCAAGGAAAAAAAAAGTATATTATGCGGCAGGAAAATGGGTAAAATTACCCCACATGGATGTCTGGAGATTGTTGCTCACACCCGCCTCAATTGGCGCGTGGAACATGGCGGTTGACGAAGCACTGCTCGAGGAAGTCGGTCGCGGGGATTCGCCTTCCATTCTGCGTCTCTATGCTTGGAATCCGCCTTGCCTCTCACTTGGCTATGCCCAGCCTCTATCCGATGTGGATTTGCCCCGCCTGGAACAGCGCGGTTGGCACCTTGTCCGCCGACCGACTGGTGGTCGCGCCATCCTGCACACGGACGAGCTGACGTACTCGGTGATCGCTTCGACGCGTGAGCCGCGCCTCGCCGGATCGTTGCTTGAATCCTATGAACACCTGTCGGGGGCTTTGCTGGCAGCATTACAGCACCTTGGCCTGCCCGCAGCGATGCAGGCGCGCCTTGCCTCGAGGCGCATCGCGACCCTCAACCCGGTCTGCTTCGAGGTGCCTTCGAGCTACGAGATCACTGTCGGTGGTAAAAAATTGGTCGGCTCAGCCCAGGCGCGGCGGCAGGGGGGTATCCTTCAGCATGGCTCGCTGCCCCTGTGTGGTGAGTTGACACGCATCACCCAGGTGCTTGCCTTCCCCGATGAAGTCTCGCGCGCAGAAGCCGCGGCGCGTCTGTTGGAGCGTGCCACAACCGTCGAGGTGTCACTGGGTCGGGGGGTGATGTGGGAAGAAGCTGCCCGGGCATTCATAGCCGCCTTTGCCGGGAAACTCGAGTTGGATTTACAACCGGTGGCGCTCACTGCCATGGAAGAGGCACGCGCCGCGGAACTGGTGGAAAGCAAATACACCCATCCGCGCTGGACAGAAAGAACCTCTGGTTAATAGTGAAAGGTCAAAGGCTCCTCCTCCAGCCTTCGACCTTCCTGTTTGGGATGATTGCTCCAAGGGTCATCACCCAGGGCAACCCGCTCCTGCGGCGTGGGCAGGTAAGCGAAGGGTTTCCGGGCTATTTTTTGGCATGATTTTTCAACACCGAAAAAACAATGGTGGCTCAACGACATTAGCCTATGGGTTGAAGATCACCTCCGGAAAGCCCAACGCCCTGAACAGGCGCGCCAGGTAGGTTTCAGCGTTTTGCTGAGCCAGCGCCAGGATACCATCTTCGAGGGCTGCCTTGCGGATTTCATCTTCCGCTGCCTGCCGGGCGGCGGTTTCCAGGTTGATATCTCCCTTTGTCAGGAAACCCGTTTCGCGGTCGTAAACGTATGATTTCTGGTTGTCCAGCGTCGCGTTGAAGATCTCGGCCTGCGGTAGTTGAACGTAAAGAACGTTATCTTTTATGGTCAAATTTCCGGGTTCGAGCTTTTCAAGATCCACCCCGGCGATCACCATGCCATGCGCCACGAACAGCAACTTGTCACCGAAGAGCGGACCGAAAAGACCCTGGTTCACCTCAGCCGAGATGACTTTCTCGACCGTATATTGGATGGTCTCCAGCCGGGCAAGCGAACGCACCTCGTGCACGATCGTGATGGGATCCGGCAGGATGGTGGGGGTGGGGTGTAGAAGCACTGCCACCTGCGTGCTTAACTCGCGGTTGGTTTCCTGCAGTGGCTGGAGCGCGTCGCTAAGGCTGTTGTTGAGGCTGCGGAAGGCTGCGTAAACCGCCCCGATCAGCACCAGGATAAGGATGACGAGTAAGATTCGGATGAAGGCCTTTTTCATGCCATGATTATAGCTGATTTCATGCACCCAGACACTTGCTTTTACACTGGTTTCGGGTTATCATAAAACCGTCTCATGGGGAGTTTATTTCCCCAAAATCCCATTCATTTTAAAGAGGAGAAGATAACTATGAAGAAGCTCTACCTGTTCCTTGCTGTGCTGGTAGCCGCGACGATGTTACTGTCAGCCTGCGTACCAGAGACGGTACCTCCGCCCGTGGTCACCCAGGCGCCAACCCAACCCCCGACGCCTCCACCTACCGCAGCTCCAACCGAAGCCCCCACTGCGCCCCCGCCTCCTGAGCTGGGTACCGCGGATAACCCGCTCATCCTGGCCTTGGCGCCCTCGGCCAATACCACTGAGTTGATGGCTGGCGGTGATGCCATAGCTGCCAAGTTGGGTGAATTGACCGGGTACACGTTCGAGGTTACTGTCCCGACCAACTACGCTGCTCTGGTGGAAGCCATGGGCTCGGGCAATGCGCATGTTGGTTTCCTGCCAACCGTCCCCTATATCGTGGCTTACTACAAAGGATATGGATCCATCGGTTTGATCACCCTGCGCAATGGCGCCGACCACTACGCCTTCGAGGTGCTCGTGAACAAGACCCGTATTGACGATGGGACGTTCCAATCCTATTACGATACCACGGCTGGCGCGAACACCGGTGACGCAGCAACCGCCCTGGCGCAGTTTGCCGGAAAGCGCCCGTGCTATACCGACCCGCTGTCATCCTCCGGTTACCTCGTCCCGGCCGGGTTCTTTGCTGCCAACAACATTAAAACCTTGGCCGGCGCTTGGGTCCAGGGTCATCCAACGGTCGTAAAATCCGTCTACCTCAGCCCGCATGGCGAGATCTGCGACTTCGGCACGGTCTATGTTGACGCCCGCACCGCCGTCACGAAGGACTTCCCGGATGTCAACGACGTGGTTGTGGTGGTCTGGGTTTCCGATCCGATCATCCCGAACGATACGATCTCCATTGCCGCTTCTGTTCCGGCGGATATGAAGGCAAAGATCGTTTCAGCATTGGAGCAACTTGCTTCGACCGATGATGGTCTGACCCTGCTCAAGAACGGTGGCTATAGCATCGGCGGCTTGAAGGCTGTGGATGACTCCTTCTTTGATGACTATCGCGTCTATCTGGAGTCGATTGGCTTCGATATCAACTCCTATAAATAAGTCATCAACATGATGAGGGAGGGCTTCTGCCCTCCCTCTTTTTTAATGCATTGCGGGTGGACCATGCTCCGTATCCAAAACCTCACGAAAGTTTACCCAAGCGGAACGAAAGCCCTGAACGATGTCAGCTTTGAGGTCAAAGATGGTGAATTCCTCGTTGTTATCGGTTTGTCTGGCTCGGGAAAATCCACGCTGTTGCGTTGCATTAACCGGCTGATCGAACCCACAGAAGGGAAAATCTTCTGGGATGATACCGATATAACCGCAGCCTCGCCGTCAGATCTGCTCAAGATCCGCCGTCACATTGGGATGGTCTTCCAACAGTTCAACCTGGTCAAACGCTCCAGTGTGATGACCAATGTTTTAAGCGGCCGGCTTGGCTATGTCAATCCGTGGCTTTCTTTGCTTGGCATCTGGTCGCCATCGGATCGGCAGCGCGCATTGAAAGCCCTCGAGCGGGTTGGGATTGCGGATAAAGCCGGGAGCCGCGCCGATGCCCTTTCGGGCGGGCAGCAGCAGCGGGTCGGAATCGCACGCGCCCTCATGCAGGAACCGCGCATCGTCCTTGCCGATGAACCGGTCGCCAGCCTCGACCCGGTGCTGTCACATTCCATCCTCCAATACCTGGAGCAACTCAATAAAGAGGGCATGACCGTCCTTTGCAGTCTGCATTTTCTCGATCTCGTCCATCGATACGCCACGCGCGTGATCGCCCTCAAGGACGGCGTGAAGGTGTTCGAGGGGCTGCCATCCGAAATAGACCGCGCCAAGTTCAAGGAAATTTATGGCGAGGAAGCCCAGGAAGTACGCGCTGCCTCTTTCGAGGCGCCGGCATGAATCACAATGATTATTCCCGCTCGTCCGCGCCTTTTGCCGTAATTCTATCCCTGCTGCTTCCCGGACTGGGCCATCTCTACCTGAAGCGTTGGTATCGCGGTATAGCGATATTGCTGGCGGCAGCGGTTTTGTCGGGCATTGTCGTCTGGTATGGCAGACCTATTTGGTATTTTGCGCCCGCAGGGGTTTGGTTGTGGAACGCGTGGGATGCTGCCAGGCTGGCGAAAGGCAAAGGAGCCCCCATCCTGATCCCGGTATTGTTCGGGCTGGCTGCCGCCTACGGTATTGGCTGGCATATGGTGGGAGTGGACTTCAGATCAGCCAGCATGGAGCGCGCCGCAGCTGTCATCCGCCCCATGCTCCACCCGGATATGTTCCAGAAGCGCCAGGAGCTCAACCGCATGTGGACGCCGATCTACGTGCCTTGCTCCACCACCGAGACTGTCCCTGCTGCCCGGAGGGAGGAGAACGGGAAAGTGGCCTTTGTCACGCCGGATTGCGCCGGTGTGCTCGAGGCTGCAATTGTCTCTGTCTCCGGCATGTGGCCGGATACAGATACGATCATCTGGTGGGAAACGAACATCGGCGATGATAAACCATTGGGCGGGAATGAGGATAGGCCGCTGGTCGTCCGTACGGATGAGAACGGCTCGCTTGCCACGCTCATTCATGTCCCCAGCACGGTGTTGATCGCCCAGCCCGATCCAACCTTGATGCTGGAGCATCGTGTCTATTTTGACCAGTATCGTCCGCTGGGTGGCATCGAGCTTTCCACGAATGGCGGGTATGTGCTGAAGGGTATAGCCGAATCGGTGACCATGGCGCTGATGGCGACTACGCTGGCCATCTTCCTGGCAATTCCAATCAGTTTCCTGGCAGCCCGCAACCTGATGGGCGGCAACCCAATCACATTCGCCGTCTACGTATTGGTTCGCACCATCTTGAATTTTGTGCGCTCGATCGAAGCCCTGATCATTGCAATCGTTTTTGTGATTATCGTTGGTTTGGGCCCTTTCGCCGGGGTTTTGGCGCTTACGATCCATTCTGTGGCAGCCCTGGCCAAGTTGTATTCCGAGGTCATCGAGGGAATTGACCCGGGTCCCATCGAGGCCATACGGGCAACTGGCGGCAATTGGCTGCAAGTGGTACGCTATGGTGTGACCCCGCAGATCATACCGCCTTTCACTGCCTTCACGATATATCGTTGGGATATCAATGTCCGCTCCTCGATCGTGATTGGCATGGTGGGCGGCGGCGGGATTGGCTTCTATCTCATCCAATGGATCCAGATCAATCAGATGGGGGCAGTGGGTGCAGCTTTCATTGCCATCGCTCTCGTGGTCATCACGCTGGATTACATGAGCGCCAAAGTGCGGGAGAAGCTGGCTTGATATGAAGAAAAATCCCCCCAACCTGAAGCGCCTGGTCGGCAGCACCCTGGCCATCCTCATCGTGATTTTCCTGTATACCGAATCCTACCGCGTAACGCAGTTGGACTTCGTTCGTCTCTTCTCCGATGCTTACAAGGCACGTAACTTCGTGATGGCCTTCCTGACCCCCGACCTGCTCACGCACGATTACAAGACAGAAACTATCGAGGCTACTTTTCCCATCCCGTGCGATTCGGCTCCGGCAGCCGCCCCTGTGGAATCCGGTCCACGCCTGACGACCAGTGTGGCGTGCGCCGCGTTCAAGGAAAAGTTCACCATCGAAGGATACGGCCTCGCGCCGAATTCCGAGATTGTCGTCCGCTGGCGTTTCCCGGATGACCGCACCCTCACGATCACCCATACGACTACCGACAACGCCGGTTATTTCTCCGCAGAAGCGGATGCCAAGCAGATCGCGGCCTCTGTGAATGGCGTTGCCAGCCGTATCCAGGTGGATACCCTTATCCCATTTGGCGGCCCGAAACCCAGCCAGGCGCTTAAAGATGTGACCGAAGCCATTATGGTCACGATCTTCATGGCCCTGCTCTCGACCACCATCGCGACCATCGTCGCAGCCCCGTTCAGTTTCCTGGCCGCAAGCAATATTACCAGGCGCGGCCCGGTCGGGACAGGCGTGTACTACATTACACGTTCCTTCTTCAACCTCACCCGTTCGTACGATCCGCTGGTGATGGCAACTGTTTTCGCCTTCTGGCTTGGTTACGGCCCGTTTGCCGGCACCCTCGCTCTGACCGTTGTGACCATCGCCTCCTTGGGCAAGTTGTTCTCCGAAGCCGTTGAAAGCATCGATCCCGGTCCGATAGAAGCCCTTCAGGCCACCGGGGCGAACCGGCTCCAGGTTGTGATGCACGCCGTTGTTCCGCAGATTGTTCCGGATTTTGTTTCATTCATCGTTTATCACTGGGATATCAACGTGCGCATCTCGACCATCATCGGGTTCGTCGGCGGCGGTGGGATTGGGTATTACCTGAGCGAGCAGATCAACTCTATGATCGGTTACCACAAAGCAGGTACTGCCATTTGGGCAATCATTGTGATTGTCTGGGTGCTCGATTTCCTCAGCGCCGAGGTGCGCAAGCGGATCGCGTGACAGATGTGTCATTGCGATGAAGGCGCACGTCCCTGCACCGACCGCAGAGCTGTGCGCCCGAGGAAGCAATCTCCTTATTGATGGGGAGACTGCTTAAGCAGGGAAAAACCCCATTCGCAAACTCACCCCCAAGATTATCCTCGAGGGCACCCGCCTGACCCTCAAGACGGAGATCGCCTTCGCCTTGAACGAGCACCCACGCATCGTCGGTCCGCGCCGCTACCGTTACCACTCACCGCTCATTTCTGCAGAATGGTGTGCCTTTACGAACTTTCCCTGGGGACGGGGACTGATTAACTTCGAACCACAGGAGGAGGAATTGGCGCTCGAGACTTACCGCACCTGGATCCGGCTCTTTGAACTTCAGCGTTATTACTCCTGGATCATTGACCGCTTCCACATCTCGACCCGTGCCTGCCAGTTGAAAACCCATGGCCGCGATTTCAATTTCCGCTGGCTGGAGGAACGGCTGGCCTCGCTCGGCTTCCGCCTCATCTTCGTAACCCGCCGGCCCGAATCTTTCGCCGCGGCGCGCCTCGAGCGGCTCAAGGTCTCGGGCAATCCATCCCAATACGATGATCTCCAGTCCTTCATCGAGGAGCAGGAGCTGATGCGGAGGCTGGTGGGTGAATCCATCATGCCAAACCTTGAGCTGGATATTTCCGATAACGATGTCCCCCTGGCATGCAGTCAGATAGCGGATTGGATGGAGTCTACCGGCGGATTATGGATGAAATAGAGCAGCCAGCCAGTATAAACTTGTGATTCTCTTTCAATTCCCCGTCAACGAACATTCTTTCCAGCAGAACTGGCAAACCTTCCTCGGCCTGGCCGAAAAAAAGCCTGGCTTGCAGCCTGAGATCGTCAGCCACATGGTAAGGATTCTTATTGGCAAACCGTATTCAGCTCCCGCGCTGATTCACGCGCTGTTGTTCGATGCCAGGGAAACAGAAGAAGCTGCCATGCAGTCCCCTGCATGGCAGGCAGCCGGGAAATTCTTGCAAGCGTTTACAACGGAAAAAGGGGTGCTGGTTGTTGCGGAATCTGGAAGCTGGGGTCAGTGACTTCGTGAAGCCTGACACGGAGAACACCAAGCTTTGCTTCTACCCCTTGGCCAGTTTCGTGCGGTGTCGCAGCCAGCCAAGGATACCTGGAAAGAACAGGATGATGGTGTAAACGATGAAGGCCAAAACCCAGCGCAGCAGGCTGAGGTACCACGGCTCAGGTGCTGGAGAAAAGTGGTAGTAGGCGTTGAAATCCCAGGTTGCCTCGCAAACGCCTCCAATGACCACCAGGGCGGTGAAGCCTGCAAGGAGGAAAACCATCCGCCTCAACGCACGGTCGCTGCGCAGGAAGAACCAGACCGCAGCCGAGGCGGTCAGGGTGGAGGCCAGCAAGAAAAGTAACACGTAGGGATGGTGGTTTTCATCGTAGATCAGCAACGCAAAAGCCGCGAATGTATCCAGGGCAAGGGAAAGACATGTCCAGTCCCGCCAGATGCCGAGGATAAGCGCTTTGATGGGTTGCAGGGAGCGCGTCCACAACAGAGCGATGAGGACTGTGGCCACCAGGGGCAGCCAGATGCTCCAACCCCAGTGGAGGATTGATTGGCCGAAGAAGCGGAAACCGGGGGTGCGCATGTTCGTCCACCACCAGGCAAAGACCAGCGACCAGCCCAGGTAGCTGAATGACCAGAGGGGAAAGCCGCGCACCCATCCGGACAGCAACCCTGCCAGGGCCAGTAGATAGAAGCCCAGGAATGGATAGATCGCGGAGCCGGGTAGCGGGCTTCGTTCCCAAATGCTGACCAGCCCAAATGCCAGGAAGGGTAGCATTCCCCAGAACGCCTCCCATTTTGATGATTTGACGAGATCGGGTTGTCCGCTCATAATGCAACCTCCTCTGGTTAATAAGTACCATTGGTTTCCCAGCACAGCGCCGGGAAGATCGCGCACCTCGCGCAGGCAAAACGCAACCATCGCCCTAATACCTTTCTGCTGCGCCAATGCCTGCTCGAAAACAGCCTGCATCTCCGTCCCGAACTCCGCGCGGAACGCGGGTGGGTGCAGGTGTAGCGATGCAGCGTAGAAGCGGACCAGCCTGGAGCGAGTGGAATTCATGCCTTTAGTTTTTGTCTGCCAAGGTTCCACAAGCCGCGCAGGGCGAATGGGATCGCGATGATCCCCAGGGCGACGAGCATGTTGAGTCCAACCATGGCGAGGAAGCTTCCGAATTGGGGGATGTGAGCCGAAATGCCCTGGGGCAGGTCCTTGGCCTGGTACTCGCCAACATAGGCAAGGGAGAGAGCCGCCAGCGCGTTAACGCCCAGCACCAGGCCCAGGCTGGCGCGATAATCTCCCAACCGCACCCCAATCCCGCAGGTCAGGGCGAAGGTTACTCCCAGTCCCAAAGCCAACCAACCCTCGATGGCATTGGGGATGAATTCCAGCATTTGGATTCCTAGAAAGGGGAAAATGAAAGCGATCGCTACCAGGCCGTGCAACTTGGATTTTATGAGCAGGCTGACATAACCTGCAAGACAAAAACCAAACCAAAGAAAGAGCAAAGCGTTGGAATAGCGCCAGGAGGCTTCAAGATGCAGGCGTTCGATCACCAGGTTGATCAGGGCAAGGATCACCCAGGTGCCGTAGAGATACCAGCTCGCGCTCCATAGCGGCCAACCGCCTCGCCAGGCAATAACCAGCATCGCCATGACCAGTATGCCAAGCGTGATTCCCACCCCAGCCATGATGGGCTGGTTGACCGGGTTCGAATCGCCCAGCATCTTGCCTCCGCCGATGAGCAAGCCAACCAGCAGGTGCGGAAGTCCGGCCAGGAATGCCGCCACCCATGTTCCGGGCTGGCGCTCGTTTGTATTCAATGAGTTTTCTTTGGCGCTAAATTTGTCCGTTTTCATATTGCCCTTCCGTTCCCGCAGGTGTTCCCGCCAGATTGCCGGTGGCCAATCGCGCAATTCCCGCCCGAACAGCGCCAGCCACCGGAGAGGGCTGCGTTGTCGGGCTTCTTCGAGCGCCACCCCGAAAACTGCCTGCATCTCTCTCCCGAACTCCGCGCGGAAGGCGGGTGGATAGAAAGCCAGGAGATGGCTGTATACCACCATGATGCAGCCCGTCAGGCGGTTCATGCCGTCCCCTCGCCGGGTTGTATCCTTCCCGCCACGCGCACCATCTGGCGCAAGCGCTCGATCTCGGTAGAAAGCAAACGCCGACCCCGGCCGGTGAGTGCGTACGCCTTGCGCTCGCGTTCCGTCCTGTTGGGCAGTGGATCGTCCACCCGGCGGATCCAGTCCTCTTCCAGAAGCCGCTGGATCGCGCCGTAGAGCGTGCCTGTGCTGAGTAAAAGCCGGCCTTCGCTCAAGGCTTCCACTTCCTTCATGATTGCATACCCGTGCTTCGGTCCGGGCGAAAGACTGAGGAGGATATAGAATGTTGGTTCCCGCAGGGGGAGTTGGGAAGGGGTGTCTCTCATTATGCCGCTCTCCGATATGTCGTATACTGACATAATACAGTAAAATAATAACCTTGTCAAGGCTTCAAGCCGACAAGGCAACCCCCTCCTCACCACAACCCCCTTACCTCTCACTCCTCATATTTCCTCTTCATCCCTACTCCTCATTCTTCCTTCGGCGGCCCTACCGGCCCCCAATCCAGCACCTCGCGCACCTGGCTGTTGGCTTGCGCCGCGCTGATGATCCTCTTTTCCTCCATCGTATCCACCAAGCGCGCGGCACGCGTGTAGCCGATGCGCAGGCGCCGCTGCAGCATCGAGACTGAGGCGCGCCCCTCCCGCCGCACTAGGGCGATGGCATCCTCCAGCAGAGGGTCGCCTTTCTCTATCGCCAGCATATCCCCGAACATCGGCACCTGGGTGCCTTCCATGCCCGCCGGCTTGGGGGGCATGCCCGGGTGGATGGCATCCAACGGCGCGCCGGCCGCGGCCGCGAGTGGACTTCCCTGCCCGGCCAGGTTGCGCCAGTACTCCGCCAACCGCTGGATCTCGATATCTGAAACGAACACTCCCTGCAACCTCACCGGCGCGGGTTGGTCGGGTGCCTGGAAGAGCATGTCACCGCGCCCAAGCAGGCGTTCTGCGCCGGGTTGATCGAGAATCACACGGCTGTCCACGCCGGAAGCCACGGCAAAGGCCACCCGCGCCGGGAAGTTGGCCTTGATAAGACCCGTCACCACGTCCACCGAGGGACGCTGCGTGGCGATCACCAGGTGGATGCCGGTGGCTCGCGCCATCTGTGTCAGACGGATGATGGTGCGCTCGGTCTCGTCGGGGGCGATCATCATCAGGTCGGCCAGCTCGTCGATCACCACCACCAGCAGGGGCAACTTTTTGCTTCCTTGGGCGACCATGCGGGCATTATAGTCGTCCACGTTGCGCGCTCCGATTTGGGCGAACTTGTGGTAGCGGTTGTCCATCTCGCGCGTCATCCACTGCAACGCGCCAACCACGCGCTCGATCTCCACCACCACCGGCGCAAGCAGGTGCGGTATGCCGTTATAGCCGGTCAGCTCCACCCGCTTGGGGTCCACCAGGATCACCCGCAGGTCTTCGGGGGTATTGTGCAGCAGGAAACAGGTCAGGATGGAGTTGACGCACACCGACTTGCCCGAGCCTGTCGTCCCCGCGATGAGCAGGTGCGGCATGGAGGCCAGGTCGGCAACGATCGGATGCCCGGCCACGTCTTTTCCAAGCGAAAACTTCAACGGGGTGCGCTTGCGCTTGAAGACCTCCGATTCAACCACTTCGCGCAGCGTCACCAGCGTCATCTCATCGTTCGGCACTTCGATGCCCACATAGTTCCGTCCCGGCACCGGCGCCTGGATGCGCACGCGCTGCGCGGCGAGCGCCAGTGCCAGGTCGTCTGCCAGCGAAACGATCTTGGAGACTCGCACCCGCGTCCGCCCGTTGCGCGTTTCGATGAATAGCGGCTCGACCCCGAACATGGTGATGACCGGGCCGCGGCTGATCTCGATCACCTGGCAGGGCGCGCCGAAGGAGGTCAGCGTTTCCTCGATTAACCTGGCGCGCGACTCCACGTATTCCTCGTTTACCGCAGGCGTCACGCCAACTTCCAGGATGTTTTTTATTTCGGGCAACACCCAGGGGACGACCGGCGTGCTGGATAGTCCGATGCGGGTCTGGACCGTGGGCTGGGTCGCCGCCAGCGAGGCGGCTGTAACCGCCGTGCGGGGAATGGGCGTGAAGTCATCCGGCGGGGCATCGGGTGGTGCGACCATGGTAGCTGCGGCCGCCGGTTTCTTGGTGTGCTTCTCCAGCCATTGGCGGATTTTTCCAGCGAATGGCGCAGCCCACTGGAACAGCTCTTGCACCGAGAGGTCGAGGGTCATGGTCAGCGAGATGATGAACCAGGCGAGCACCGCGATGAACGTTCCCGCCCCGCCCAATCCGCTGACCATGCCGCGCAGGAGCAGGCTGCCCAGGTAACCGCCGCCTCCCCCGGCCCTGGCCAGCTCGGTCGCCCCTTCCACCGGGCTTCCAAGTCCATGCAGGATGACCAGCAGATTTAAAAATAACAGCAGGATGCCAAAGATGCGCTCCACCGATAGCTGAGGCAGCTGTTTAACGTTGCGCGCCACCAGCCATGTGCCAAGGATGATCAACCCGATGGGCAGGATGTATGTTCCCCAGCCGAAGGCCAGTGAAAGTGACCGTACCCATGAACCGGTCAAGCCGCTGCGGTTGACCGAGAACAGGCTCAAGACGGTCAGCAGGCCCACCAGTGCCAGCACGATGCCGGCCAGGTCGATCTTGCGCTCGGGTGAGAGGCTGTCGAGCAGCGATCGCCGCCCAGGCTGTGACTGCTGCCGTGAACTTGCGCGCCTGGGTGGGGAACTGCGCGCTGGGATTTTCCTCCCGGTGGTGGTCCCTTTGCTCTTGCTGCGTGAAGATTTACTTTTACTGTGCGTGATGGGCATGTCGCTTCGATTATAGCACAAATGGTCTATTGCATTTGCCGGAGGCCGGGTGGGGGCGGGGTATAATTGCCCCCATGTTCGAAATCGTCTTTCTCGGCACCTCCGCCTCGGCTCCATCCGCGCGGCGCGGGCTTTCCGCCCAGGTCGTCAAACATGACGAATTCCGTTTCCTGGTCGATTGCGGCGAAGGCACCCAGCGCCAGATCCTGCAGTCGGGGATGGGCTTCAAGCACCTCAACCACATCCTCATCACCCATGGCCACCTCGATCACATCCTGGGATTGGGAGGGCTGTTATCCACATTCATGCGCTGGGAGACGATAGACGAGCTGAACATCTACAGCGGACGCTGGGCGCTCGACCGCATCCATGACCTGCTCTACGGCGTGGTCCTGCGCGGTTTGCAGCCTCCGTTGAAGTTGAAAATGCACGAGATCTCGCCCGGCGTCTTCTTCGAGGCCGGGGATTTTTCCATCACCGCGTTCCCGGTCCACCACCGTGGAGCCGATTGCCTGGGCTTCAGGTTCGAAGAGAAATCCCACCGTCCCTTCCTGCCGGAGAAGGCGGAGGAGCTTGGTGTCCCGCCCGGCCCCCAGCGGCGTGACCTGGTGAACGGCAAAGCCATCACCCTGGCAGACGGCCGCCGGGTAAGTCCCGATGAGGTGCTTGGCCCGCTCAAGCCCGGCGTCCGGCTCGTCCATGTCGGCGATGCGGGTCGCACCGAGGATCTGGTCGAAGCCTGCCGTGGCGCTGACGCGCTGGTCATCGAGTCCACCTACCTCGAAGCCGAGGCTGAGATGGCGCGACAGTTCTCGCACCTCACCGCCCGGCAGGCCGTGCAGTTGGCCATCGAGGCTGGCGTCCGGCAGTTGATCCTGACCCACCTCTCGCGCCGCTACCGCGAAAAGGATGTGCTGACCGAAGCCCAGGCCGCCTTCCCGAACGTGAGCGTGGCGCGTGATTTCGATGTATTCCAGATCAAGCAACCGTAAGGCGGGAACCCAAGCCTACCATCACAGACCGTAGGGCGGAATTCCAATCCCGCTGTTATTGGGCAATGTTGTCGGGCGGGATTCCAATCCTGCTATTGAGGCAAATATGGACAAGAATTTCACGATCGGTATTCTCACTTCCGGCGGAGATTCGCCGGGAATGAACCCCTGCATCCGCGCCGTGGTGCGCACCGCCAGCGCCAGTAACGCCAGCGTGCTCGGCGTGATGGATGGCTATGAAGGCCTGATCAATGGCGAGATCAAGCCGCTTGGCGTGCGCGATGTGGGTGGCATTCTCCAGCGCGGCGGAACCATCCTGCAAACGCGCCGCAGCCTCCGCTTTCTCGAGCCGAAGTTCCAGCGCGAGGCCATCCGCAACATGAACGGCATGGACATGGATGGGTTGATCGTCGTCGGCGGTGATGGCTCCCTCAAGGGTGCCCACGCTCTCGCCGGTCAGGGCATCAGGGTGGTTGGCATTCCCGCCAGCATTGACAACGACATGTGGGGAACCGACATGGCGATCGGCGTCGATACGGCCATGAACACCATCCGGGATGCGGTGGACAAGCTGCGCGATACGGCCTCCTCCCACGGGCGGGCATTCCTCATCGAGACCATGGGGCGCGGCTGTGGCTACCTCGCGGTGATGGCCGGCATCGTCTGCGGTGCGGAGATGGTGCTGATCCCTGAGCTGCCCGTGACGGTGGATGAGGTGGCAAAAGCTGTCGAGGCTGCCTACATGCGCGGCAAGACTCACGCCATCATCGTCGTTGCCGAGGGTGCCAGTGTCAGGACCAGCGACCTGGCTGCTGCCCTGGAAGCGCAGGACGTGGGCTTCACCACGCGCGTCACCATCCTCGGCCACATCCAGCGCGGCGGCTCACCCACCGCCTTCGACCGCATGCTGGCCTCCCGGCTTGGGATCAGGGCGGTGCAAGCCCTTCTTGCCGGCGAGACGGATGTCATGGTCGGCTTGCAGGGGCGGGAGTTGGAGCTTGTCCCCCTTTCCGAGGTGACCGGCAGGACGCGCACGGTCAGCGCGGAGTATATCGAAATGGCAAGGATGCTCGCAAGATAAATTGCATGTCACTTGTCAAGTTTCACCTGACACTCAAATCCAGGTTGGTTCCTCATACCTCCCAAACACCCCCCTCATCACATCAACGATCTCCCCAAGCGTCCCGTAAGTCCGAACACAATCCAGGATATGCGGCATGGTATTCTCCGTCCCCTGGCAGGCGATCCTTAGCCTGTCCAGCGCCTGGCCGAGGCGGGCGTTATCCCGGCTCTTGCGGATCTCTGCCAGCCGCCCCGCCTGCCGGGTGTACCCCTCCGGGTCCATTTCGAGCAGAGGAATGGTCAGCGGTTTGCCCTCCGCGTAGGTGTTGACGCCGATGATGCGGCGCTTCCCTTCGTCGATCTCCCGCTGGTAACGGTAGGCTGAATCGCCGATCTCCGTCTGGAAGAAGCCTTTTTGGATGGCACTCAGCACCCCACCCAGGTCCGCGATGTGGCGGAAATAATTGCAGACCTGCGCTTCGATCTGGTTTGTCAGCGCCTCGAGGAAGAACGCCCCGCCCAGCGGGTCGATCGTGTTCGCCACGCCCGATTCCTCGGCGATGATCTGCTGCGTGCGCAGGGCGATCGTCGCCGCCTGCTGGGAGGGCAGGGCCAGCGCCTCGTCCATCGAGTTGGTGTGCAGGCTCTGCGTCCCGCCGAGCACCGCTGCCAGCGCCTGGATGGCCACCCGGATGACGTTGATCTCCGGCTGCTGGGCGGTCAGCGAGCAGCCCGCCGTCTGCGTGTGGAAGCGCATCAACCAGGAGCGTGGGTTCTGCGCCCCAAAGGTCTCCTTCATCTCCCTTCCCCAGATGCGCCGCGCTGCCCGGTACTTGGCGATCTCCTCGAAGAAATCGTTGTGCGCGTTGAAGAAGAACGAGAGGCGCGGGGCAAAGTCATCCACCGCCAGCCCGCGCCTGAGCGCCCAGCGGGTGTACTCCATCCCATCTGAGAGGGTGAATGCCAGCTCCTGCGCCGCCGTCGCCCCTGCCTCCCGGATGTGGTAGCCCGAGATGGAGATGGTATTCCACTGCGGAACGGTCGTCGTCCCGTACTCGATGGTATCCACCACCAGGCGCATCGAGGGCTCCGGCGGGAAGATGTATTCCTTCTGGGCGATGTATTCCTTTAGGATGTCGTTCTGGATGGTGCCGCGCAGTTGCTCCGGACGCACCCCCTGTTTCTCCGCGGTGGCAATGTACATCGCCCAGGTGATCGCCGCCGGTGAGTTGATCGTCATGCTCGTCGAGACCTTGTCCAGCGGGATGCCCCCCAGCAGGATCTCCATATCCCTGAGCGAAGAGACCGCCACCCCGCACCTGCCGAACTCGCCCAGGGCTTCAGGGGCGTCGCTGTCGTAGCCCATCAGCGTGGGCAGGTCGAAGGCGATCGAAAGCCCCGTCTGCCCCTGCTCGAGCAGGTACTTGAAGCGCGCGTTCGTCTCCTCCGCGGTGCCGAAGCCGGCGAACATGCGCATCGTCCAGAGCTTGCCGCGGTGCAGCGTGGGGTGCACCCCGCGTGTGAAAGGGTATTCCCCCGGCAGCCCCAGGTCACACCCGTAATCCACCTCCGGGATGTCGAGTGGTGTGTACAGCCGCTCCACCGGCTCGGAGGATGCCGTGATGAACTGCTCCTGCCGTTCAGGCATGGCGGCAAGCGTCTTCTGCAGGCTGTCCTTCTCCCACCTCTCCAGCGCCTGGCGCAGTTGTTCGAGTTTTTGACGGTCGTACATGCTTCGCTCCTTTGGGCTCTCTCGGGCGGGATTATAACCCAATCCCAACCGGCGATTGATGAGGGAGTCCACACTTCATTCTCTCCACCCATTTTCATTTCTTGAAATGGGAGGAGCCGGGGGGGGGAGATTACAGTTCAAACGCCAGGCGCATTTAGCGATACTTCAGGTATTTCCAGGCGCGGGTGAGAGAGGCTTAGAATTCGATCTGGTTGATCATCATTTTGCTCCTTCTGTGAAATGGGCAGTAAAATAAAAAAGCCACATCTTCCAGCGGGAATGCGGCAAACGAATGTGGCGCTTGGTAAACGAATGGGGTTATTCAGTTGTGGCCGGGAATGCAAGCTGGACAAAGACAGTATAGATGTTCTAGTTTGTCAAGGGTTTTTCTTAATATGTTTTTCTTAATAAACCAGGTTTTTCCAGTGACATTCCATACTTCCTGATTACGCAACCTTTTTTCTGTAAATTCACGTCAGAAGCATCCATGGTACTTTAACAAACTAATGACTTGCCAACACAGTAGTGTTTTCCGATCTGCCATTCTTCACTGATCTCCATCAAGAGCGCAGAGATCAACCGAAGGCAAGACGCT
>Ga0172371_10000617_pt1 | contig 55896 bp, 44 predicted proteins | sample Lak12m_FD_114543 | JGI IMG/M metagenome (GOLD analysis project Ga0172371, IMG submission 114543) | Freshwater microbial communities from Kabuno Bay, South-Kivu, Congo - kab_022012_12m | ecosystem: Environmental > Aquatic > Freshwater > Lake | place: Democratic Republic of the Congo: South-Kivu... | reverse complement strand
TGCTGCTCCAACCCTTGCAGTTACTCCGGGCAATTACGATGTAAGTACTGCAGCTGGAAATGTTGCTTTTGCAGTAAACTCAAATGCAAACTGGACCGCTGAAACCGTTTCAACATGGTGCACTGTTACACCTTCGGGTACAGGCATGGGGACCATTTCTGCTGATTATCAGGAAAACACATGGGCTGCCGAACGTACTGCAACCATCAATGTAACCGTGGACGGTCTCGATCCGGTGGTTGTGACAGTTACGCAAGCTGCAGCTGTTGCCCAGATTGCACTTGACCCTCTCAGTCAGGATGTTACTGCGCCTGCCGGTATGGCACAACTGACTGTAACAGCCAATTGCGACTGGACCTCCAGTGCCGATGTCAACTGGGTAAGTATGCCGGCTTCAGGAAGCGGAAATGCTGTTATTGATATTGCCTATAACGAAAACACTGCTTTTGCCCCCCGATCGGCTCTTATTACCATAAGTGGGCCGGGAGTGTTCCAGAGCAGCACCCTAAATCAGGCGGCTGCGGTGGCTTCGGTTGCCGTTACCCCCGATAATATCAATGTGAATTACCTTGAAGGCAGCGTTCAGTTTAATGTTATTGCCAATACAAACTGGACTGCCTCAGCTGATTCGGCCTGGCTCACGGTAACTCCTTCAGGAAGTCAGTCGGGACTACTTTCAGCGGCTTTTACGCAAAACCCGTATTATGCCCAGCGAATCTCAAAGATTACTGTTTCTGCTGATGGCGTTGAATCGCAGCTTGTTACGGTTACCCAATCGAGTTCAGAGGTTTCCATTGAGGATCCCGACAACCAGGGACTGAGGTTATTCCCTAACCCAACCAGCGGTGCAGTAGTGCTTGAGGTGGATGCCGCCAGATATCCCATGCTTGATGTAACAATTACCGATATGGCAGGCCATTCTGTTGTTACGCGTAAGTGCAGTGGAAGCAAACGTTTCGATTTCGACCTTAAGGCCCTCAATCATGGCACGTATACCATGCACATAAGTACAGGTAATCAGACATTTAACCGCAAGCTTGTCATTATTAAGTAGCCGGTTTATCCATGTTTACAAAAAGGGAGATGAGCATTCGTCTCCCTTTTTATTTCTGTTAAAAGGAAGCTTAATGCGCTATCGCTGATTTTTTCCCTGCAAACAATCGTGTATGTTACTTTTTATACCTTTGCATCGTTTCTCGCTTGAATATAAACACTTCGTTCTGATAACAAAACATAAAAATACCGCCTGAAAATGAAGAAAGACAAACAGGTATTCGACCTGATAAAAGAAGAGAAAGAACGTCAGATGCATGGCATCGAACTTATCGCGTCAGAAAATTTTGTAAGCCAGCAGGTACTTGATGCCATGGGTTCAGTTTTAACCAACAAATATGCCGAAGGTTATCCCGGGAAACGGTATTATGGCGGCTGTCAGATTGTAGATCAAACCGAGCAGCTTGCCATCGACAGGGCCAAAGCCCTGTTTGGTGCTGAGTGGGCTAATGTACAGCCACATTCAGGCGCACAGGCCAACATGGCCATTTTAATGACAGTGCTGAAACCCGGCGATACCTTTATGGGTCTTAACCTGGCACATGGCGGCCATTTGTCGCATGGTTCACCGGTTAACTCTTCGGGAATTCTTTACAACCCAGTAGCCTATGGTGTTGAAGAGGAAACAGGCACCATCAATTACGATAAAATGGAAGCTGTTGCGCTCGAAACCAAACCCAAACTGATTATAGCAGGTGCTTCGGCTTACTCTCGCGACTGGGATTTTAAACGTATGCGCGAAATAGCCGACAAAATCGGAGCTTTACTACTGGCCGATATTGCACATCCTGCCGGACTGATTGCCCGCGGATTGCTCAACGATCCGGTTCCCTACTGCCATTTTGTAACTACTACCACACATAAAACACTTCGCGGACCCCGCGGTGGCCTTATTCTTATGGGTAAGGATTTCGAAAATCCATGGGGACTCAAAACGCCGAAGGGTGAGATAAAAATGATGTCGGCCCTGCTCGATTCAGCAGTTTTCCCCGGCATTCAGGGCGGGCCACTTGAGCATGTAATAGCCGCCAAAGCTGTGGCTTTCGGCGAAGCCCTTTCCGACGAATTTATGGATTATATCATTCAGGTGAAAAAGAATGCCCAGGTAATGTCGAAAGCCTTTGTTGACAAGGGTTATCATGTAATCTCAGGAGGTACCGACAACCATCTGATGCTGATTGATCTTCGTTCAAAATTTCCTGAACTCACCGGTAAGGTTGCTGAAAACACCCTGGTAAAGGCTGATATCACCATCAATAAAAATATGGTGCCTTTCGACAGCCGCTCACCCTTTACCACCTCGGGCATAAGGGTTGGAACACCGGCAGTTACCACACGCGGACTTAAAGAAGAACACATGCCTGTGATTGTAGATCTGATAGACCGTGTGCTGAGCAATACCGAAGATGAAGCTGTGATTGAAGCAGTGCGCGAACAGGTGAACGAACTCATGGGCAATTTCCCGCTCTTTGCATGGTAGTTAATCATTACTGATACTATATAAAGCCATCAAATTCTGATGGCTTTTTTTATTTGGCGACTGGCCATCTGTAAGCAATCACAGCTTTAAATTCGCTAACTTTACCCCATGAAACAGCCACTGATTGTTTGTATAGGAGCCTCACTAGTAGATGAAACCTATCGTTGCTTCGGGCAACCACTTGAAGCAACATCCAATCCGGCGGTATTTTACCGCACACCCGGCGGCGTTTCGCGCAACATTGCCCACCACCTGGCCCTACTTGGCAATCAGGTTGAACTTATATCCCATTTTGGAAACGATACGGATGGGAATTGGCTGATTAACCAATGTACAACCGCAGGCATAGGTTGTGGTCATTCGCTTATAAATCAGGAGCCAACCGGCAGGTTTACCGCCATTCTGGAACCTGGCGGAGACCTCTTTACCGGTGCTGTTGCCAGCGTTTTTGAATCTCAGATCACTCCTGCATTTCTTGAAAGCAAAACACATTTGATACATTCTGCCGGTCTTGTACTTTCAGATACCAACCTGAGCCATGAATCGCTCAGCTGGCTGCTTGGTTTTTGCCGAAGCAACAACAAGGTACTGGTTATTGAGCCTGTTTCGGTACCTAAAGCAGCACGACTACAATCATGCGACCTGAGCGGTGTGCTGCTTATAACACCCAATCGCTCCGAAATGATGGCACTTACCGGTGAGAATAAATCGGTTGAGACCCATGAACTTATCAACCACCTGCTTGAAAAAGATATCCGGTTTTTATGGATGCGCGATGGGAAAAATGGTTCGTCGATCTACAGTCGTGAATTAAGTCATCATCTGGGCGCGCCCGATGTGTGTGTAACCGATACCACCGGAGCCGGTGATGCAGGATTGGCCGGATGGATTCATGCCTATATGCAGAAAAAAAGTCCCGAAACCTGTGTTCGGTACGGTCATGCCCTGTCGGCACTTGCACTTAGCTCAGAAGGCGCCATCGTTCATGAGCTTACCCCTCTATTGCTTGAAACAACCTATAAAAATTACACTTCATTGCAATGATAAATGATTATCTGAATATACAGCCCGAAATCACTGCTGCACTTCAGGCAAACCAGCCGGTGGTAGCCCTTGAATCTACCATAATTGCGCATGGTATGCCTTACCCCCTCAATATCCAAACCGCCATGGAAGTTGAGTCAATCATAAGAAATCACGGCGCAATACCGGCTACCATTGCCATACTGAATGGCAAACTGTGTGTTGGTCTTGATGCTGCGCAACTCGAAATGCTCGGGAATACGCCCGATGTATGGAAAGTGAGTCTGCGGGATATGCCTTACGTAGTCAGCCATAAGCTTCCGGGCGCAACTACCGTGGCAGCTACTATGCGCATTGCTGCTATGGCCGGAATTCACATTTTTGTTACCGGTGGAACCGGAGGCGTTCACCGTGGCGCCGAAAGTAGCATGGATATTTCGGCAGATCTGCAGGAAATGGGCCAAACAAGTGTGGCTGTGGTATCAGCAGGTGTAAAATCAATTCTGGATATCGGGCTTACCCTTGAGTACCTCGAAACGCTCGGGATTCCGGTAGTAACTTACGGGCAGCTTGAATTTCCTGCCTTTTATTCGCGCCGCAGCGGATTTGATTCGCCAATGCGCCTTGATACAGCTGCCGAAATTGCTGAAATGCTGCACACCAAATGGAATCTCGGACTCCGCGGATCGGTATTGATTGCAAACCCTGTTCCTCAGGATATGGAAGTTCCGCTCGAACACATGGAAGCCTATATCAGATCAGCGCTTGAAGAAGCAGCACAGCTACACATCAATGGAAAGAAAATTACCCCATTTCTGTTGAAAACCATTGCCGAAAAAACAGGAGGCGAAAGTCTGGAAGCCAATATTGCATTGGTTAAAAACAATGCCGATCTGGGGGCTAAAATTGCAATTGAGTTTGCCCTGAAATATAAATAGTCGGTTAGGTTGGACACTTAGCGACTCTGCCTTCGGCTGATCAGTAAAATGGAGGCATCCCCATCAACCCATCCACTTCTGGCTTCCCGTTGATGTTTATAGCAGGCCAGCGTGGTTATAATCAGATCGTAACCGGTAGTGGTATTGCTTCCACTAAATTCAGGAAACGGTTTAAAAATTGGTTTTTTGATTTCAAACTCTGTATTTGAAGGCGACAGCAGGCAGTGGGTTTCAAATACAACAGCCGGTCCAAAGCTTGCCGCAAGTTCCTGCAGGTAGACTTCATCCTCCGATTCAGCCAGTAGCAGAATCCTTTGAAAAGCAGCTGTGCCGCGGTCGATAAACAAGCCCACATCACAGTGTACATTGTCGAAAAAATAGCGTGCCTTACCTCCGGTTTCATCCTGGCTCAGTAAAGGGCGGGAGCTGCCGACAACCAACAAGTCGAAACGGCCACGGTTAGCCATTTTAATAATTTCCTGCGAAACGTTCCCGGCGGTGCGGTACACCCTTTTTACATCGAGGCCGGTGGCTGAGGATACTTCACTCACCTTAACAAATGCCTTCTCTTCAAAAATTTTCGCATTCTTGATGGAGATTTCTGTATTCGGTGTCAGGTGCAGTGCCGTTAACCTGAATCCGTTTTTGCGTCTGCCAAACAGATGAATGGCAAGGTTGGTGAGTCTGCCTCCGGCTTCGGGCGGGCCAAAGGCTATCAGTACTCTCATCAAACCGGCAGAGGATTTCTCCTTGTCGGAAAATCCAAAAAGATATTGAATTAACGAAATTGCCGGTCCTGTCATCATGGTAGTTGCCAGGGCCATTAGCACCAGAATGGTAAAAATTTCAGGCGACAGCACCCCGATATCGTATCCTATATTGAGGGCAACGAGCTCGATAAGACCGCGGGTATTCATAAGTGCTCCTATGAGCAGACTGTCCTTCCACGACTGACCTGTAATGCGGGTGGCAAGAGCGCTGCCGGCAAATTTACCGGCAACGGCTACAGATATCACAACCAGCGCCGTTAACCAAAGCGAAGGTTCGGCCAGCAATCCAATTTGCGTACGCAGCCCGGTATACACAAAGAAAAGCGGGAGCAACAAAACCAGACTTACATCTTCAATTTTTTCGGCCATTATATGCTTGAACCTGGCATTATCAGGTATGATAACACCTGCCATAAAAGCGCCGAAAAGGGCATGTATTCCAATCACCTCGGTGATATAGGCCGAAATAAGCATAATGCTCAGCACCAGTGCCACCACAGTTTTGCTGATGGTTTCCTTTACAGTATATTTAAGAGCAACCCTGTGTAGCAGAGGTTTGATAAGGAATAACATTAAAACGATATAAAGCATCGAAAGTGCAATGGTTAACAGGGCACCGCCAATAGCTCCGGCATTGGCAATTGCAACCACTACTGCCAGTATTCCCCATGCTGTTATATCGTTCACCGCGGCACAGGTAATGGCAGTTATTCCCAGCGGCGATCGTGATATACCACGCTCCTGCACAATACGGGCAAGTACCGGAAAAGCAGTAATGCTCATCGCAATGCCCATAAATAGGGCAAAAGCCACAAAGTGTGCTCCTTCGGGGGCAAACCTGTCAAATAAAAAATAGGCCAGCCCGGCACCCATAACAAAAGGAACAACAATACTTGAATTGCTGATAAACACCGCAGCCCGGGCATTTTGCCGCAATATGCCTGCATCGAGCTCCATGCCAATGATAAACATGAAAAGGATAAGTCCGATCTGACTTAAAAACTGCAGATTCCCCAATGAGGCAACCGGAAATAAAAAAGTACTGGTTTCAGGAAGATAAAGTCCAAGCAGTGAAGGGCCCAGCAATATTCCGGCCAATATTTCGCCAATAACGGTGGGCTGATTAATAAGCGACATAAGCCAGCCCAACAATCGGGATGCAATTATAATAACCAGAATCTGTAATATCAGAACCGAAAGCGGATGATGAAAACTGATCATTTCACCCAATAAACCGGCATTACTGTTGCCGGTATTTGTTACCGATCCGGCAACCGGCACACCGCGGGCCATCTCAACCGTTTTACCTGCATGAAGTATCAGCCAAAGTAGCAAAGCTACCGCCCCTGCAACAACCATATTTAACCATGCGCCTGTTAAACGGGTACTTAACTTCGGGGGCTTCATCAGATGCTGATTTAGAAACCAAATTTACAAAAAGGATTGGTCTGATAAGGGAAATTAATTCAGCTCTATATACTTTATTATCAATCGTTTTCAGCTGTTTCGCTTTCCAGAGTTTTAAGAATTGAACTTACTTCCTTCTCTGTGGAAGTAAGCTTGCTCCTGCAGAATCTTATTAACTCGGCCGCACGCTTCACCTTATCCGAAAGTTCATCAACGCCAATCGAAGCATCTTCAATTTCGTGAACAATAGTTTCCAGTTCAACAATGGCGTCGGCATAAGTAATATTATCAGTCATGGCGGGTTTTAAGGTTGTGAAACAAAGGTACACAAGTTTTGATAAACCGGGTAGAAGAATGCAGAATTTTCGGGCTTCATGGTATGCTTGCAATTTTTCATAACCTTTTTACTTGTCACTTTTTATCGACACTATTGTTGGATTGATTTATTTTACTGATAAATTTCTGACTGTGTGTTTCAGTTTCTATTTCGGTGCCGGGTTCGGCAATAAATTCAGCAGCAATGGCTTTACCATTCACGCGGGTAATGGTATAACCCCGCCCGAGCACCCTGAGCGGATCCAACAGCTGAACCTGCTGATCAAGACTTCCGAGTTTTTGCTGCATCCGGCTGAGGTGATGGCGGAAATGTAATCCAATTATCTGTTGGAAACCATTTAACTGAACCTTTTGATGTAATAAATTGCGGGCAGGTTGCTGGATAAGGGTTGTTTCATAACGGCTGAGCGCAATGCTGTGATTAAAAACAGCTGCATTCACTGATTCTCTGATGGCAAGCCCTGCATATCCGATACCGGCAGCAGCCCTGCCCAGACTGGCAGTTGCCTGCTGACTAAACCTTGCAGTCAGGTGCTCAAAAGCCTGTTCACTCCTTTCCAGCCTTAACATTGATTGCTGTGAGAGCAATAGTTCTGCAGCCTGGATCCGTTCATCGAACGCTGTATGCAGGGAAATCATAAAATGAGCTACATCGGTTGGCGTAATCTTATTTACACAGGCAACCATTTCAACTACGGTTTCGTTGGTTGAATGGCCAATGCCTGAGATTACCGGCAAGGGGAAGGCTGCAACCGCAGCAGCCAGATTATAATGGTCATAACAGGCCATTCCAACTTCATCTCCACCTCCGCGAATTATCAGCACTGCATCAAATTCTGAAGCTTCCATGGCAATCTGCTTAAGCTGGCGCCCTATGGATTCAACGGCTCCTTCGCCCTGAAGTACAGCCTGATATAAACGTGTATAAAATTTATAACCGGCCTTGCATGCAGCCAGAGTAACCATCAAATCGCTGTACCCCTTGCTGGTTTCGGCTGAAATAACTGCCACTCTCTTAAGCAGCAACGGAAGCGGCAACTGCCGGTTGCGATCGAACAGCTTTTCTTTTTTTAAGCGCTCAATGGTAACCAATTTTTCGCGTGCCATTTCGCCCAGGGTAAACAGCGGTTCAATGTCGGTAATATGTAAAGTTAATCCGTACTCAGAGGTGAACTTAACATAGGCCTGAAACATGATAAAAATGCCTTCGCGCAGCGGTTCCCGGGTAACGGCTTCAAATTTTTGCGAAATCCTGAAAAGGTCGTCGCGCCATATTATACTGCGGAGCTGGGCCTTAACCCTGCCATCCTGTTTTTCAACCAGATCGGGAAAGCAATGGCCCGATGCCGGGTAAAAGTTGAGTTTCGAAATTTCGGCTTTAATCCAGTAGGGCGAGGCATAATAACGTGCAAACATACGTTCAATACTTCCGGTAAGTTCGGAAAGCGAAAAAACCTGACGTAAATCCCCTGACTGATCAGCCATTCCTTGCAGTTTATTTTCAAGATCAAAGGTACAAAGATATGCCCTTAACAGGCCAAAAATCAACCATTCGTAAGCAGGCAATACCAAACTACCGGCTAACATATTAATTGTATGTTAATTCAGTTATGCAGAGGCTTACAATAAGCCGAAATGCGCTACCTTTGGGTGAAAATTGAAATAAATATACTATAATAGACTGAAAATGAAGACGGTTTACCTAATGCGGCATGCCAAATCGTCATGGGAAAATGCTGAAATCAGTGATCTGGAAAGGCCACTGCTCGAAATGGGATTAAAACGCACACACTTGATTATCGATTATATGCAAAAGAAACAATGCAGTATCGATATGATTATCAGCAGCCATGCGGTGAGGGCAGTTGAAACAGCCCGGCTTATGGCCTATGCATTTAATGTAGATGAAAATCGGTTCAGCATCGAAAAACAGGTTTATCTGAGCGGCGAATCAACCCTGCTCGATCAGTTGTTTGATGTTCCGCCTCAGGTACATTCGGTACTTGTGGTAGCGCACAATCCATCCATTACCAATCTGGCAAACAGGTACCTTAAAAAGAAGCTTGACTACCTGCCCACATCGGGGGTTGTAGCCCTTCAGTTTAAAACTGATGCCTGGGAAAATGTGCCTCTGGCCCCTGTATCGGTTAAATTTAGCATTTCTCCCAAGGAACTATGATTCCTTAAAAAAACGAAACACAGGAGGGATGCCGGATAAATATTGCCCGAAAGCAAACAATACTTCTTTCACAAAGTTTTAATAACAGGCAGAACAGCTGTCTGAAAACATACAATGAATGCCGGAAAAACTGATAAAATCGCCCCGTAAACTTTTTAACCGCGAGCTGAGCTGGCTCGAATTCAATGGTCGTGTGCTGCAGGAAGCAGCCGATGAAACCACTCCGCTGATAGAGCGTATACGGTTTCTGGGTATTTTTTCGAACAACCTCGACGAGTTTTTCCGGGTGAGGGTGGCCACGCTTAACCGTTTGCTCGATTTTAAAAAACGTACCGGTGAGCCGGTAGTACGCAATCCACGGCAAACCATAAAGGAAATCAACCGCATCGATGCTATGCAGCAAAAGGAGTTTGCGCGCATTTTCCGCTCAATTGTGCGGGAACTATCAGCCGAAGGCATTCATGTAATCAACGAAAAGGAACTTACACCGGCCCAGGGCGAATATGTGCGCCAATTCTTCAACGAGAATGTGCGTTCGCACCTGTTTCCGATTATGCTGAGCAATCTTAAATCGTCGTCACTGGTCGATAAATCCATCTACCTGGCCATTGTACTCTCCGAAAGCGGAGCCTCCGAAAAGGAGAACTATGCCATTATCAGAGTTCCTTCGGGCCCCTTGTCGCGTTTTGTAATATTACCCGATCAGGACAACGAAAAATATATCATTCTGCTCGACGATGTTATCCGTTATTGCCTGAACGATATTTTCTCCATTTTCGGCTACGACCGGTTTAATGCCTACACCTTCAAGTTTACACGCGATGCCGAGCTCGATATCGACAATGACGTATCGAAAAGCTTTCTGGAAATTATGTCGGAGAGTGTAAAACAGCGAAAGCTTGCTGCTCCGGTGCGTTTTATATACGACAAAAACATGCCTGCAAAACTGTTGGGCATGATCAAACAAAAGCTCGACATCAACGAGGCTGATTCATTGTCGAAAAGCGGGCGCTACCATAATTTCAAGGACTTTATGTCGTTTCCGCACCTGGGCCGGCCCGATTTGCTTTACGCGCACACCTCGCCCCTAGAACACCGGAAACTACCCAAGAACGAAAGCATTTTTGCCATTCTGCGCGAACGCGACATTATCCTGCACTACCCTTATCAGTCGTTTGGCTATATCATCGACCTGCTGCGTGAAGCAAGCATCGACCCAAAGGTGCGTGCCATCAAAATGACACTTTACCGCGTTGCTCAGCACAGCAATGTAATCAACGCCCTGATTAATGCAGCCCGCAATGGCAAACAGGTTACCGTATTTATGGAGCTTCAGGCCCGTTTCGACGAAGAGGCGAACATTTACTGGGCCGAAAAAATGCAGGAAGAAGGCGTAAAACTGATACAGGGAATTCCAGGATTTAAGGTTCACAGTAAACTTTTAATTATCCGCCGCAAGGAGAACGACCGCAATATATATTACGCCAATATCAGCACAGGTAACTTCAACGAAAAAACTGCCGGCATTTATGCCGACGACAGCCTGCTCACCTCCAATCAGCAGATTGCGGCCGATGTGAACAATGTTTTTCATTTGTTCGAGAGCAAGTACATTCCGCCCAAATTCAGCAAGCTGATTGTTTCACCCTTTCACATGCGAAAGCATTTTACACGGCTCATCAACAACGAAATACGCAATGCAGCAGCCGGGCTCGATGCATGGTGTATTATCAAACTAAACAACCTGGTTGATGACCAGATTATCCGTAAGCTGTATCAGGCTGCAGAATCGGGGGTAAAAGTGAAAATTATTTGCCGCGGAACCTGCACTATGGTTCCGGCATCGCTCAGGAATCCTGAAAATCTCGAAATTATCAGTATCGTTGATAAGTTTCTGGAGCATTCTCGCGTGTTCGTATTTGCCAACAAAGGCGATGAACTCACCTATATTTCGTCGGCCGACTGGATGCTGCGTAACTTCGACAATCGAATAGAAGTTGCCTGCCCGGTGCTCGATAAAGGCATTCAGCAGGAACTTAAAACTATGCTGTTGATTCAGCTTAAAGACAATACAAAAGCCCGTCTGGTTAACAGCGACGAAACGAACACCTATAAAAATCCCGATACACTGCCTAAAATCAGGTCGCAGATTGAAATTTACAAATATTTAAAGGGAATCTGAAAACGACTCAGTCGCGATAACCCGAACCGTAATGCGAACCATCGCAGAAAGGCTTGTTGCCTGAATTTCCGCAGCGACAAAAAGAGTTGATGTTACGCAAAACTCTGGTTTCTCCATTCGCAAAACGTACTTTCACCGTGCCGCGGATAATCATGGCGCCATCCGGTAAAATATCGATAAATACATTGATATCCTCCTCATTTTCTTTCTGTTCCATATCCAAACCTGTTTGAAAGCGTTTTATTTTATTACTGTTCAATTAAAAATTGCAACTTATTCATGATAAATGAGATCTGAATAGGTTGTTTCGCGTTCCAGAAAAGCTCTGACATACGAACAATCGGGCCTGATTTTAAAACCATTTTCGCGGGCATAATCGGCGAGTTTAACTGCAAGCTGCCTCGCTATTCCCTGTCCGCGCAGCGAATCGTCAACAAAAGTATGGCCTGCAATCAGCGTTCCTGATTGTGTGTCGAGCCAGGTAATTTCGGCGACTAAGGCCGAATCGCGTTCAATAACAAACGCTCCGCCATCGGTTGTTTTGCGGAAAGTAATTTCCATGGATTTCAGGTTTTGATTCAGACTTTAAAAATAAGGAAAATCGTTATTGAACGGGAGAAAACAGTTACTTTATTGCAAAGCATTTATGCAGGCATCATTAAAAATATCAGTATAATTAAACCTGCAAACGTATATTTGCGGCATGAAAACCATTCCGGAGCTTTTTACTGACAGCGCGTCGCGTTTCGGCAACAATATTTACCTTTACGAGAAGACGGGCGATGCATACATTGGCATAACGTATGCCCAAACCCGCGAAGCTGTTGAATTGCTTGCTGCCGGACTGATGTGGGCGGGTTTGCAGAAGGGCGATCGGGTAGCCATATTATCTGAAGGACGAAACGCCTGGATTATCGGTGAACTGGCAGTGCTGTTTGCCGGTGGGTGTTCGGTACCACTTTCGGTTAAACTTGATGCAGGTACCGAACTGCGTTTCAGATTGCAGCATTCAGGCTGTGTAATGGCAATGATTTCGCAACAGCAGGCGCATAAAATTGAAAGTATCCGCAATGAGTTACCCGATTTAAAACACCTGATTTACTTCGACGAAAAGGCCGGTATTGAAGAAACTGACTTTACCCTTTCTAAGTTACAGGAAGCCGGGCGGCAGTTTGTTTCGCAAAACCCCGATGCAGTACTTACCCGCCAAACTTCAGTTAGTCCCCACGATCTGGCTAATATCTCATACACGTCAGGCACAACAGCCGATCCGAAAGGAATAATGCTAACGCACCTGAATTACACTGCCAATGTAAAGCAGGCGCTTACGCTGATGGATATTCCACCAACGCACCGCACACTGGCTATTTTGCCCTGGGATCATTCCTTCGCACACACTGCCTGCCTCTATTGCTTTATGGCCAAGGGAGCTTCGGTAGGATCGGTTCAAACCGGCCGCACACCCATCGAAACCATCAAAAATGTACCGGTAAATATCCGCGAATTGAAACCAAATCTGTTGATGAGTGTGCCGGCATTGTCGAAAAATTTCAGAAAAAGCGTTGAATCATCGGTACAACAGAAAGGCAGGCTGGCATCGCTGCTGTTTGCATTTGCACTCAAAGTAGCCTATGCCTGTAATGGATCAGGCTACAACCGGGGCCGCGGACTACGGGCACTTCTGTTGCCACTAAATACACTGTTTGATGCCCTGCTTTTCCGAAAGATTCGCGAAGGCTTCGGCGGAAATCTGGAGTACTTTATTGGCGGGGGCGCCCTTCTGGATATTGAACTGCAACGCTTTTTCTTCGCTATCGGAATACCAGTTTGTCAGGGTTACGGCCTTTCGGAAACGGCTCCGGTTATTTCATCCAATTCGCTGTCGAACATCAAAATGGGAACCTCTGGCCGGCTGGTCGACTACCTTGAATTAAAAATTTGCGACAGTAACGGCCATGAACTTCCAAAGGGCGAAGCCGGTGAAATTGTGGTTAAAGGCGATAATGTAATGAAGGGCTACTGGAATAATCCGGCGGCTACTGCCGGGGTGCTTCGCGATGGATGGCTCTATACCGGCGACCTCGGATATCTCGATAAAGATAATTTTCTGGTGGTTCTCGGCCGGTCGAAAAGCCTGCTGATTGGCAACGATGGAGAAAAGTTCAGCCCCGAAGGCATTGAAGAAGCCCTTGCCACACAAACTGAATACATTGCCCAGGCCATGCTTTACAACAACCAGAATGCCTATACCGTGGGGCTGATTGTTCCTGATATGGCTGCTATCCGCAGGCAACTGAAGCACACCGGCACCAGCCTTCAGAGCGAAGAAGCCATTGATGAGGCACTCGGACTGCTGCAGCATGATGTGAATGCATTTTTCAGGCACGGAAAGTTCCATGGCACATTCCCCGAACGCTGGCTGCCGGCCGCTATTGGCGTATTGCCCGAAGCCTTCAGCGAACAGAACGGATTCATCAATTCAACCCTTAAAATGGTGCGCGGAAAAATCACCAGCCATTATCAACCAATGATACAAACCCTTTACACACCGGCCGGCAAGCAGTTGCTAAGCAGCCAAAACCGCCATAACATGTCGCGCTGGCTTCGCGGATGAGGCAGGTAAATCGTTAATAAAAGTTAATCATAAGAAAGACACTCTTTTTAAAATATACACGAACAATCCGGTGCATCCTGCTTTATAAATTTGTATATCAATATCTTAGCTCGCCAATAAAGGGAATTTATTTCACAAACTTTAGTTCTTAATATTCAGGCGCTGCTATCGTGCAAACCCTCTTATTCACAGATGATAATCTTTTTATAACTTTGCTGCATGCTCGGGGAGTTTAAGCAATACATCAGTGAATTTAATCTTTTCGACTCCACACAAACCATTTTACTGGCTATTAGTGGCGGAGTTGATTCAATGGTCATGGCCGAACTTTTTCACAGGTCGGGATACCCTTTTGCCATGGCGCACTGCAATTTTGGCTTGCGCGGAAGTGAATCGAATCAGGATGAGGCTTTTGTGCGCTCCCTGGCAGCCACCTATCAGGTTCCGGTACATGTAAAGCATTTCAAAACCCGCGAATATGCCGGTTTTAACAAAATTTCGGTTCAGATGGCTGCCCGTACCCTGCGGTACGAATGGTTTGAAGAGTTGCTGCAAACCGAAGGTTACCCGCTGGTAGCAACGGCCCACCATCTCGACGATCAGATTGAAACTTTCTTTATCAATGTGCTGCGCGGAACCGGAATCAGCGGATTACACGGTATATTGCCAAACCGCAACAACATTGTGCATCCCATGATGTTTGCCTTCCGCAGGCAGATTGAGGAGTTTGCGGGCGACGAAGCCATCGCCTACCGCGAAGACAGTTCAAACCGCTCGTCGAAATATGTGCGAAATAAAATAAGGCATGACCTTATTCCGCTTTTGGGCGAAATTAACCCCGAATTCCGCAAAACCATCACCGCCACCATCGACCGCATGCGCGAAACAGAGTTGATTATGCGCAATGCACTCAGCGAGATTAAACAGCAATGCATGCACACCGACGGTGATGTGTTGAAACTGGATATTTCGAAACTCAAAAAACTTGACCCGCCAGAAGCTTACCTGTTCGAGCTGTTGCAGCCTTACAACTTTAACCGGGCTGTGACCAACGAAATTGCCGCCTCTTTCGACGATGAGCCGGGCCGGCAGTTTTTTTCAGGCAGTCACCGTATTGTAAAAGACCGCGACTTTTTGCTGCTCACCGAACTGGGTCCGGCAGGCATACAACCCTCGGGCGAAATGCTGATTGAATCTACCACCGAGCTCATCAAAAAGCCGGTTCAACTCAAAATAAGCCAACTGGATAACCACCCGGCTCTTATTATTCCCAAATCGGGCAATGTTGCCATGCTCGACGCCGGAAAGCTTGAGTGGCCCCTGCGCCTGCGAAAGTGGAAAGAAGGTGATACCTTTGTGCCTTACGGCATGACAAACCACAAGAAACTGAGCGATTTCTTTATCGATAACAAATTCTCGATTGTCGAAAAAGAAAATGCCTGGCTGCTCATAAGCGGCAACCATATTGCATGGCTGGTAGGACACCGCATTGGCAACGCCTTTCGGATTACCCCCGGCACTTCCAGGGTGATTTGCATTGAATTGATTGACTAGTAAGTGATTAACCTTTAGTTTCTTCTCATGAATAAACGATTGTTTCTGATAGTACTTTGGGGTGTACTGCTGGCACTCGTGCCGCCGGCTGCAGATGCACAAATTCTGAAACCCGTAAAATGGACATTCACCACCCGCGAAATTGCCGCTGGCGAAGTTCAGCTGATTTTTACAGCCACCATCGACAGGACCTGGCACCTCTATTCGCAGGATGTGCCTCCCCCACCCGACGGACCGGTAGCCACCTCGTTTACCTTCGGGAAAAGCAGTAATTATAAACTGGTGGGCAAAGTAACAGAGCCTAAGGCCATTGAAGAGTACGACAAGCAATTTGAGGCCACACTCAAGTATTTTACCGACAAGGCTGTTTTCAAACAAACGATAAAGGTTACGTCAGCCACCGATTTTAAATTAAACGGTTTCCTCGAGTTTATGTGCTGCGACGACAAGCAATGCCTGGCTCCCGAAACCGTTGACTTTGAATTCAAAATAAAGGGAAATACGGCGACTTCGGCCACCCCAACGGCCCCTACCGAAACAACCACCACAGCTGTAACACCTGCCGATTCAGCCCAAACTACCCCGGTTGCAGCCAACTCCATCACCAAAACCGACAGCACCACCGCCGAAATCAATCCGGTGAGCGACGGAGGGCTGCAGAAAAACGAATCGCTCTGGACCCTTTTCTTTTTCTCGTTTCTGGCCGGGCTGGCTGCCATACTCACACCATGCGTATTCCCCATGATTCCGATGACCGTAACCTTTTTCCTTAAAGAGCAGGATAAGGTGAAAGCCAAAACACAGGCACTGGTCTATGGCATCAGCATCATACTCATTTACACCATCATCGGCACCCTGGTTGCCGTTACGCTGGGAGCCAATTTTGCCAACTTCCTGAGCACCCACTGGCTTCCCAATGTGTTGTTTTTCCTGATTTTCCTGTTCTTTGCCGCTTCATTCCTTGGAATGTTCGAAATTACTCTGCCCAGCTGGATGATCAACAAATCAGATGCCCAGGCCGACCGCGGCGGTATCATTGGTTCGTTTTTTATGGCCTTTACCCTGGTATTGGTTTCGTTTTCGTGCACCGGCCCGATTGTGGGAGCCATTCTGGTTGCCTCAGCAGGCGGTCAGGTGCTCGAACCCATTGTGGGCATGCTCGGATTTTCACTGGCATTCGCACTACCTTTCACCCTGTTTGCCTTTTTCCCGCGCTGGCTCAACAATCTGCCCAAGTCGGGCGGCTGGCTCAATTCAGTTAAAGTGGTGCTGGGTTTTATCGAACTGGCACTCGGACTCAAATTCCTCAGCATTGCCGATCAAACCTACCACTGGGGCATACTCGACCGCGAAATCTACCTGGCCTTGTGGATCATCATCTTCACACTCATGGGCTTCTATCTGCTGGGCAAACTTAAGTTTGCACACGACAGCGACCTCAAATTCATCAGCGTTCCGCGTCTTGCAATGGCCATCATCACCTTTACCTTTGTAGCCTACATGATACCGGGTATGTTTGGCGCTCCTCTTAAAGCCCTTTCGGGATATCTGCCGCCACAGGCAACCCACGATTTCGACCTGAATAAAATCATCAGGGACAATGTGCAGGCCTACGGTGGCGGAAATCCGGGCGTTACCGGCCCCGAGAATAGTCTATGCGAAAAACCCAAATACGGTGATATTCTGCACCTTCCGCACGGGCTCGAGGGTTATTTTGATTACGAACAGGCCCTTGACTGCGCTGCAAAAAGTAACAAACCCGTGTTTATCGACTTTACCGGACACGGGTGTGTAAACTGCCGCGAAATGGAAGCCCGTGTGTGGGCCGATCCGCGGGTGCTTAAAAAACTACGCGAAGAATTCGTGCTTGTGGCACTGTATGTTGACGATAAAACCGAACTACCCGAATCGGAATGGATTACCTCTTCGTACGACGGCAAAGTAAAAAAGACCATCGGAAAAAAATATGCCGATTATCAGATCAGCAAATACAATGTAAACGCACAGCCCTATTACGTGCTGCTTGATACCAAAGGCAATCTGCTGGTTCAGCCCAAAGCCTACGACCTCGATGTAGATAACTTTATCGCATTCCTCGATCAGGGGCTTGCTGAATTCAAAAAACGTTAACCTCCCAACCCTGCTTTGGGTGGGCCGGTAAAGCTTTCGAATGCAACTTTTTACATCTGTTGGTGTAATGCCAATGTGTTTTGTTGTATTTTAACCGCATTAATTCCACCAAATAAGCTCTGTTATGAAATATAGCGCTACTCTTTTTCTTTTGTTGGTTAGTTTTGCCATTTCGCATGCACAGCCATTTACCAATGTAGCTTCGGGTCTGCCTGCTGTTGGGCGTAGTGCAGTTGCCTTTGCCGATTTCGACAACGACAACGACCTTGATATTGTGATGATTGGCCTCGATGCCAATTACAATGCCATGGGTAAGATTTTTCTAAATCAGCAGGGCAGCTTTCAGGAAGTGGTTTCGGGTATCGCAGGCCTTTACAACAGCGCACTTGCTGTAGCCGACTACGACCTCGACGGGGATATGGATATTGCCATGACCGGGCAGGATATGACCGGATTTCATACCTGGCTTTATCAGAACAATGGATCTGCTGAATTTACGCTTACCAGTGTATCACTGGCTGCAGCCGGAGCCGACGGCGATCTGGCCTGGGGCGATTATAACCTCGATGGTTTGCCCGACCTGGTGGTTTCGGGCGGATGGAACACCTCACTTTACCGCAACCTTGGCGGGGGCAGTTTCGAAGAAGTAGAAGCCGGCCTCACGATTATGAATTCACCTTCGGTTGACTGGGGCGACTGCGACAACGATGGCGATCCCGACCTGCTGATGGTGGGCGATGCCGGTTCGGTAGCCGAAACCTTTATTTACCTGAACAACAACGGCGAATTTACCCGCCTCGAAACCAATATCGAAGGAGCAGTTGGCGGTATGGCCTCGTGGGGCGATTACGACAACGATGGCAACCTCGACCTGCTTATCACAGGTAAAGACCTTTCGCTGGTGCCGGTTTCGTATGTTTACCGCAACAATGGCGACAAAACCTTCAGCTTTGCCAATGCCGGACTGGTTGGCACCGCACTCGGCCCTGCCGACTGGATTGACTACGACAACGATGGTGATCTGGATATTATGCTGGCCGGCGAAAATGCCGGTTGCGGCAATGCATCCACCCGTCTTTACTACAACAACGGCATCGGCGAATTTTACGAATACCTTGCAGGCCTCCCTTTTGTTGAAAGAGCTTCATCAGCCTGGGGCGATTACGACAACGACGGCGATTACGACCTGCTGCTTACCGGCCTGTCGGGCGATCCGGTTACCCGCCTGTATCGCAACGACCTGCTCAGCAACGATTTTCAGCCCAACACGCCTCCGGGTATTCCGGGCGATTTTTACACCTATGTTTCGGGCGATTATGCCGTAATCAGCTGGAGCCGAGTAACCGATGCCCAGAGTCCTCAGGAAGCCATTACTTACAATGTAATGGCCGGCACCCAATCGGGAAACATCAATGTGGTTAGCCCCATGTCTGACCCGGTGAGCGGAAACCGCTACTGCGCCGGACCCGGCAACGCAGGCAACAATGATTTTATGGTTTTCAGGGGGCTGCTGCCCGGCACCTTCTATTTCAGGGTACAGGCCATCGATCAGGCATTTGCCGGTTCGCCCTTCTCGGAAGAAGGCAGCTTCTCGATCGTAGAAACCGGCATCAATCCAACTGGCACACCGCAGCCCACCCTGGTAGCAATTGCCAATCAGCTGATTATTACCTGCAATCCTTTACAATCTCAACAGCTGCAATTGTTCGATGCCATGGGCCACCTGCTCTTTACCCAAACCCTGCAGCAGGCTGACTGCCGTATTTCTATTGACCGCCTGCCAGCCGGATTGTATCTGGCAAGGCTGAGTGGGGGGATGGATTTAAAGGTGTGCAAGTTTGTGAAGCGATAGGGCCTAACTAGTTACATATCGAATTGTAATTCATCAAGATCAATCTCATATTTATCATTATCAAAACTATTATTGGTAATGATCGGACGTTATAATATTGCTAGCATCAGAATTTCTTTATAGTAACATTTTGAATCAACATACTTATCAACTGATGACATAGTTGAGTTCTCATTAATTTTACATATCAATTTGCTCCATTAATACAATTGCTTTTCTTAGTTTTACAGCTCAATTTGTACACTTAAACTTTATGCTTAATTATTATTATTCTGATAAAATATCAGATTTTCTTGAAAAATTACCAGAGTCAATCATAGGCGAAATATCTGTTAATGGAAGATTAGGCCACATAAACACAGAACTATATGCATGGGAATTTCAAATTAATTTACTAAAAGAAATTCTGAAAAATCTCGAAGGGTATCTTTTTTTTGAATTCTCAATTCCAAGAATGGGTAAAAGAGTTGATTGCTTGCTAATCATAAAGAATATTGTATTTGTTATTGAATTTAAAGTTGGGGAAAAAGAAATCATTAATCAGAATGTTGAACAAGTATGGGATTATGCATTGGATTTAAAAAATTTCCATCTACCGAGTCATCAATTGTTACTTATTCCAATTTTAGTAGCAACTCATTCTAAACAAAGTCCGTTAGAGATCATAACAACAAGCCATAATGATAACCTTGTTACTCCCATTAAAACTAATGCAAAGAATTTGGGCACAACAATTGAAGAAATATTGAACTTTTTTCAGAATAATGAGTTCGTCGATGTAAATAATTTTATTAACGGTAGTTATTCTCCAACTCCAAGCATCATTAAAGCTGCAATTAATTTATATAATAATCACAATGTTGAAGAAATTACGAGGAATGATGCAGATGCAATAAATTTAAATCAAACAACAAATTACATTTCTAGCACAATCGAACACGCAAAAGCATTTAATAAGAAAATAATTTGCTTTGTAACCGGTGTGCCTGGTGCTGGCAAAACACTTGTTGGGTTAAAAGTCGCTACAGAATATTTAGATAAAGAAAAAGGAAATACAAGTGTCTATCTATCAGGAAATAAACCACTTGTGGATATTCTTCAAGAAGCACTCTCTCGTGACAAAGTTGCTCATGAAAAAGCTAAAGGTTTTAAAATTAATAAAAAACAAGCAAGAGAGAGCGTTAAAGCTTTTATCCAAATAATCCATCATTATAGGGATGAATATTTAAGAGACCCAAATGCCCCATATGATCATGTTGCAATTTTTGATGAAGCCCAGAGGGCATGGACAAAAGATCAAACAGTTAAATTTATGCTTCAAAAAAAAGGAATTCCCAATTTTGAATATTCAGAACCTGAATTCCTTATTTCATGCCTTAACAGGCACAAAGATTGGGCTGTTGTAGTCTGTTTAGTTGGTGGTGGTCAAGAAATTAATACAGGGGAGGCTGGAATTTCAGAATGGCTTTCTGCAATCAAACACAAGTTCCCAGACTGGGAAACCAGAATTTCACCAAATCTCACAGACTCTGAGTATTCTGCTCAGGAGGCAATTAATCAACTTACGATTGCAAGCGAAGTTGTATTTAATGACAACCTGCATTTGGCAGTATCTATGCGTTCTTTTAGAGCTGAGCATTTATCAAGACTAATCAAAGAAATACTCGATATTGACAAGAATGCTAAAAACACTTTTTTGCAATTGCAAGACAAATATCCAATAGTTCTATCTCGAGATTTAGGGAAGGCTAAGCAATGGTTAAAAGAAAAAGCAAGAGGAAGTGAACGATATGGAATAGTGGTTTCTTCTCAAGCCTATCGGTTAAAACCATTAGCAATTGAAGTTAAATCACCTATTGATCATGTAAAATGGTTTTTAGAAGGTAAAGATGATATTCGCTCATCATTTTTTTTAGAAGATGTAGCTACTGAATTTCAGGTTCAGGGATTAGAATTGGATTGGGCATGTGTAACCTGGGATGGTGATTTAAGGTTTGCGGATGGCACTTGGAAATCGTTTTCGTTCATTGGGAACAAATGGCAAAACATTCATAAAGAAATACGAAAAAAATTCTTGCTAAATGCATATCGGGTTTTACTTACAAGAGCTAGACAAGGAATGGTAATAGTAGTTCCAGAGGGGAATAGCGAAGATCACACAAGACTCCCTATGATTTATGATTCCACTTATAACTATTTGAAAGATATTGGCTTAAAGACAATTTGATTCCAGATGAGAAATAATATCAGTACACTTTACTAAAACATGCATTTGAAATTATTTTCTAATTTCTGTTTAAAAAAGTGGATTTATCATGTACGATTTAATATAAATGTTGGCGCCAAATTATTTACTAGATGAGCACAAGAACTACACTAAATCAAATGTAAATTCAAAGCAGCAGGATTCATTTCACCCCCCACTACCAAAACCCACTTTCCCAAACTACACCACTCACCCCTACTCACAGTAAAACTGGTAGAAATACGGGATGGTTTCAATGCCTTTGTAAAAGTTAAAGAGCGGGTAGTTTTCGTTGGGCAAGTGAATGGCATCTGATTCGGGGCCAAAGCCCATCAGTATGGATTTATAAGCCGGCACCTGCTCAAAACGATTTAGGATTTCAGTTAATAATGCACCCGAACGGGTATATTTGCAATAAAAAATAGATTTTTACACCCGATAGGGTATGAATATTAGAAAATTTAAAATAAATACACCCTATCGGGTGCATATATGAAAATATTTACTATTTTTGCACCCGAAAGGGTATACTATGAATCTTGCAGACTTTGTAAAAAACAAACGGAAATGGGTAAAACTCACCCAGCCCGAACTGGCCGAAAAAGCCGGTGTAGGCTTGCGCTTCATCCATGAAATGGAGCAGGGCAAGGAAACCTTAAGGTTGGATAAAGTAAACCAGGTACTGCAACTCTTCGGTTACGAAGTAGGGGCTGTCCCTAAAACCCAAAACCCCGATTCCTGAATCAGGATTTGAGACTTTTAAAATCAGGAAACATACATAAAAGATTCACCTGTGCGAAAAGCAGCTATAAAAATAGGAGATCAAATAACCGGATGGCTCACGCAGGATGAGCAGGGGTATCATTTTGTGTATGACAAAGCTTATGCATTACAGCCCGGTGCCCGACCGGTAAGTTTGACCCTCCCTCTGAATGAAGTAACTTATACATCAAAAGTGCTGTTCCCTTTTTTTGATGGTCTGATACCAGAAGGTTGGTTGCTCGATCTGGCTGAAAAGAACTGGAAACTGAATCCCAGAGACCGGATGGGATTATTGCTCGCCTGCTGCAAAGATTGCATAGGGGCTGTAAGTGTAGCAGAAATAAAAGAGGAGGTCACTCAATGAGCAGCTGTCTGTATTGTTATCAGCCACTTACCGGCAATGAAAAGGACTTTCATACTTCCTGCTCAGTGAAAATATTCGGGCAGCCCACTCCGCCTTCATTGCCCTATTCAGAAGAAGACCTCGAGCCATTGGCTAAAGAAGTGATACAACGCCAAACCGCGCTTACAGGTGTACAGGCTAAATTGTCGCTGCACATCAGCGGCAATAAAAAAGAAGGCACAAAGCGAAGATTCACCATTGTAGGTTTATGGGGCGGATTTATCCTGAAACCACCGGTTGCATTTTATCCGCAATTGCCTGAAGTAGAAGATTCAACCATGCATTTGGCCCGAATAGCCAGAATAAAAACAGTCCCCCACAGTTTAATTCGCCTGCAATCAGGCAACCTGGCTTATCTAACCAGGCGGATTGACCGAACCAAAAGTGGGAAACTGGCTATGGAAGACATGTGTCAGCTCTCCGAACGGCTTACCGAAGACAAGTACCAGGGCAGCTATGAACAAATTGGTAAAGCCATTCAAAAGCACTCAGTAATTCCAGGATTGGATGTAGTGAATTTTTTCGAGTTGGTGATCTTTTCATTCATTACAGGAAATGCTGACATGCATTTGAAGAATTTCGCATTACTCGAAGTGCCCGGCATGGGCATGACTTTATCACCGGCATACGATTTGGTGAACACCGCACTGGTAAATCCTGCTGATGAAGAAGAAATGGCACTAACCCTGAATGGGCGGAAGAAGAAATTGAAAAAGCAGGATTTTGTATCAGCAATGAATAGTTTGAAGGTTGAGGCAAAACAGCAGGAAAATATATTTAACAAGATGCGAAAAGCATTGCCCCAATGGCTGGAATTGATAGACCGCAGTTTTATGAGTGATGCATTTAAAGAGCAGTATAAAACCATTTTAATGCAAAGGTTGCATCGCTTACAATAGCTGTGGATTTCCGATTATGGGTTAAAGGATATCAGATGAATTGAAGTGGTAGCATGGTGCAATGGATAAAGTATATCTAACCATTGGAATCCAGTAATTTAGTAGTACAAAACAGATACTACTTTTTGTAAACCCCGGTGAAAAGAATAGAAATTTTAATAGCCTGAGCTGTTATTTCTTTTGCCACACCCCTACTCACAGTAAAACTGGTAGAAATACGGTATGGTTTCTATGCCTTTGTAGAAGTTAAACAGCGGATAATTTTCGTTGGGTGAGTGAATGGCATCTGATTCGAGGCCAAAGCCCATCAGTATGGATTTAACGCCCAGCACCTGCTCAAACGTTGAGATAATGGGAATGCTGCCCCCGCTGCGCACTGGCACCGGTTTTTTGCCAAAGGTGGTTTCGTAGGCACGGCTGGCTGCCTGGTATTCGCGGGTATCGGTGGGCGAAACATAGCCTTGTCCGCCGTGCAGGTTGGTAACCTTAACCATAACCGAAGGCGGGGCCAGCTGCATAAAGTGCTTTTCGAAAAGTCCGGCTATCTCGTGGTGGTCCTGATGGGGAACCAGACGCATCGAAATTTTGGCACTGGCCTTTGACGGAAGTACAGTTTTGGCCCCTTCGCCGGTATAACCTCCCCAGATGCCGCACACATCGAGCGTGGGCCTTATACCGGTGTGCTCCATGGTGGTATAACCTTTTTCGCCGCTCAGTTCGGCAACATCAATTGCTTTTTTGTATTCATCGGCATTAAACGGAGCCTTCGCCATTTCGGCGCGTTCGGCTGCCGAAAGCTCAAGCACCCGGTCGTAAAATCCGGCAACGGTAATGCGGTTGTCGTGATCGGTGAGTGATGCAATCATTTTCGACAACACATTGATGGGGTTTGCCACCGCACCTCCGAACAAACCCGAATGCAGGTCGCGGTTGGGTCCGGTAACCTCCACCTCGAGGTAGGCCAGTCCGCGCAAACCCACGGTAATCGAAGGAATATCCTGAGCAATCATACCGGTATCCGAAACCAGAATTACATCGGCTTTCAGCATCTCTTTATAATCGGCGCAAAACTGCCCGAGGTTGGGCGACCCGATTTCTTCCTCGCCTTCGATCATAAACTTCACATTACAGGGCAGGGTATTGGTCGCCACCATGGCTTCGAATGCCTTGGCGTGCATAAATGACTGGCCCTTGTCATCATCGGCACCCCGGGCAAAAATCTTACCATCGCGCACTTCCGGCTCAAAAGGTGGTGAATGCCACAGCTCCACCGGGTCGACCGGCATAACATCGTAGTGACCATAAACCAGTACGGTAGGTTTGGCTGCATCAATTATTTTCTCGCCATACACTACCGGGTTTCCTGCGGTGGCAATAATTTCGGCCTTACCGGCGCCGGCTTTCACCAGGGTTTCCTTCCAGTATTCAGCAGCCCGCAGCATATCGGGTTTGTGTGCCGAAACCGAACTCACCGAAGGAATCCGGATTAAACCAAACAATTCGTCGAGGAACCTATCGCGGTTCTGATGTATGTAATCAATTGCAGCCTTCATATTTTCGGATTAAAAGGCTAAAATACATATTTTTTGATTTCCGGAGGCTACACCCTCAAACAAAGTGAAGGTCACTTCCGGCTCCATTCTATCCATACATTAGTCTATCACTTAGTTAACATTACCAATTTAGCTGGCCACGAATGCACGAATTATTATTTCAATTCAACCATCAAAAACAATGATTATCCCAAATGTCTAATTTTCAACATTCTAACCTTCCATTATTCCATCCTTCCATTATTCCATCCTTCCAACATTCCAAAATTCTATTTTTCCAACACTCCATACTTCTATCTTTCCATTCTTCCACCCTTCCATTATTCCAATATTCCACTACTCCATCCTCACATTTCGTTTTTAATTAATTTTAAAAAAATCAGTCTCAGCTAAATCCGATTGTAAAAACATCTATATTTGCTTTCACGGGACTTTCACTTTTCGGGTTTGATTTGATTTTTCTTTCGGGGAATTCCCTGTACAGGCTTCTAATTTCAGTATTATGAAAAAAAACTACGGTTTTAAAGAACTGCACACCCGTGTCGTGTGGTTTCATGGGCTCCGACTTATATTACCGGTCATATTCCTGAGCACTGCACTGTTATCTAAAGCACAAATTGTTCCCGATTACTCGGTAGTCGAAAGTGTTGACCCGGTAACCCTGGTTCAGCAGGTGTTGATAGGCCAGGGTGTTGAAACATCAAATATAACTTACACCGGAGCCGATATAGGGCGTGGTACCTTTTCAGGGACTTCCAATCTGGGCCTTGCATCAGGGGTAATTCTTACCTCAGGAAGGGCCAATAACTCGGTGGGCCCCAACAATTCAGGAAGTAAGGAATATATTGCCAATACCCCAGGCGACCCGGCGCTCAACCAGCTGTGCGGCGGCACCACCCACGATGCCTCCATTCTGGAGTTCGATTTTATTCCGCAAAGCGATATTGTTGAGTTCCGTTATGTATTCGGATCAGAGGAATATCCTGAATATGCCAACTCAAATTTCAACGATGTATTCGGATTTTTTATCAGTGGCCCTGGCATTTACGGCCCTTTCCCCAGCCCGCCGACTTTCCCCAACGGAGCCCTTAACATCGCGCTGCTTCCGCAAACCTTGCCACCCGTAATTGTTTCAATCAACAATATCAACAATGGTAACAGCAACAACGGCCCCTGCGAAAACTGCCAGTTTTATGTAAACAACGGAACCGGCACCACTCCCAATGTGAACAAATACATTCAATACGATGGTTTTACCACGGTGCTGGTGGCACGGGCTGCCGTTACTCACTGCGAAACCTACCATATCAAACTGGCTGTAGCCGATGTAGCCGACGGAAAATTCGACTCAGGCGTATTTCTTGAAGCCAACAGTTTCAGCAGTGTAGGTTTGGCTGCCAATGTTGCATTTACCCATCAGGCGGTTGATACAGCAGTTGAAGCCTGCAACAGTGCTTCCGTAGCTTTCAAATTGTTTAACCGCACACCGGTAGCCTATACCATCGATCTTCAGATTGACGGCACCGCTGAGAATGGAGTGGATTATGAATACATTCCAAACCAGATTGTGATTCCACAAGGCGATACCATGGCTACCATTGTTATAAACCCTTACGACGACGGGCTGTGGGAAGATATAACCGAAACGGTGACCATTATTTACAACTCGGCACTTTGTGGCGTGATTATGGACACCCTTACAGTTTACATCAAGGATTATCCGTATTATTCATCGGGCACATCACCAAGCCAGATTATCGACTGCATGGAGGAAAAAACCCTTTATGCCTATGGCGACGGAGGTGTTCCGCCTTACTATTACTTATGGAGTACAGGAGAAACAACCGAAACCATTACGGTAAGTCCGGCTGCCACCACGCAATATACAGTGCGTATTTCAGATGAATGCGGCTCATACGAAGACCAGAGCATCAATATTACCGTACGCGGCCCAACTGCTGAGGTATGTGAAGATATACCGATCTGCCTCAACGAATCGGCCACCCTTACCGTTGCCGGTGGAACCAGCTGGCTATGGATGCCCGGAGGCTTTACAAACAATACCATTGTTGTGAGCCCTGCTACCACAACCACCTATACGGTTACTGTTTTCGACGATTGCGGAAATTCAGATGTGGGTCAGGTAACTGTTTTTGTAGACGAGCCGTTTGCCGATGCCGGCCCTGATGCCGACATTTGTGTGGGCCAGCCGGTTACTCTGGTAGCCAACGATACCCCCAATGGAACCTGGCTTTGGACCGATATGCAAAGTGGTGCCACCTACAATGGCCGCACGATAACGGTTACTCCGTCCGATTCGCGTCAATATTGTGTGGATGTTACCGATAACTGCGGCAATACCCTTACCGATTGCGTTTATGTGAATGTTTTCCAGCTTACCGCTGATGCTGGCAGCGATCTTACTATTTGTGCGGGCGATCCCGTTGATATTACTGGTGCTTCTTCAACCGGATCGGGTACATTCACCTGGAGCGATGGAAGTAACACCTATTCGGGGCAAACCATTACTGTTTCACCAACCGCTACTACAACCTATACGCTTACTGTTAACAATGGCTGCAATGCCACCGATCAGGTAACGGTAAATGTAAATCCGCTGCCCAATGTTACGGCTACGGCTTCTATAGGTTCAATATGCCCCGACGAGCAAACAATGCTGAATGCGGGAGGTGCTTTAAGCTATGTATGGACATCGAGCCCGGCCGACCCAAGCCTTACAGGGCACGAAACCGAGGCTATACCCACTGTAGCGCCGCTGGTAAATACCAATTATACAGTTACAGGCACCGATGCCAACGGGTGTTCGAATAGTGATCAGGCCAGTATAGCGGTAAAAGAGCGCATGTTTGCTGATTTCGCCCCCGCCTCATCCGCCACCTGCGAGGGTTCGCCACTCGACATTACCTACACCGGCAATGCCCAAAACTGGGCAACCTACCTTTGGGATTTTGATGGAGGCAGCAGTACGGCAACCGGGCAGGGACCGCACCAGGTAAGCTGGAGCACAGCCGGGCCGCATACTATACGCCTCACCGTGCAGCAATCGGGATGCAGCAGTGCTGAATTTACAAGTACCATTCAGGTAAATACACAGCCGCAAGCCGATTTTTCGGCTAGTCAGCTAAGCGGGTGCACACCGGTTAATGTGATCTTCAGCGATTTATCGCAAAAAGTAGCAGCAGGTGCTGCCTACAGCTGGAATTTTGGCGCGGCCGGAAATTCAGCGGTAGCCGATCCTTCAGTTCAATTCACCGCTGCAGGTAAATACGATGTAAGTCTAACAGTAACAAATCCGGGTGGCTGTGTGAGCCAGAAAACCATTAACGCCTTTATTGATGCTTGGCCGTTGCCGGTGGCAGCATTCACTGCCAATCCGCCTGAAACCAGCATGAAGAATCCGATAATCACATTTACAAGCAGTTCAACCGGCGATAGCCTCACCTATGCATGGAACACCGGCGACAACAACACCTATTCCAGCAATCAGTTTGTACACACCTATGCCGATTCGGGTTATTATCAGGTGCAGCTATTGGTTACCAACCGGTTTGGATGTACCGATACCTACAGCAACCAAATCTTTATATCGCCCCGCTATATGCTGCGCATACCTACTGCTTTTACACCCAATGGCGATGGCCTGAATGATGTGTTTCAGATTCGCGGAAACGGAGTAAAGGCATTTAGCATAAGTATTTACGACCGGTGGGGAACGCAGGTATTCTTTTCGAACGATATAAAAGAAAGCTGGGATGGACTGGTTAAAGGTGAACCGGCCAACACAGGTATCTATGTGTACCATACTTACTTTAAGGACGAAAACGACGAAGTAAGCCGTGAGACAGGCTATATTACGCTGATAAATTAAACTGTTTTGCTGAATTCATGCGCCTTTTACTACCTTTGAAGGCGCATAAAATCAGAAGATATGGCTAAGATTAGGCTGGCAATCAACGGCTTCGGTCGTATAGGGCGCATCACATTCAGGGCGCTACTATCCAAAAAGAATATCGCTGTGGTTGCCATCAACGATATTACCGATACGCACACCCTTGCCCATTTGCTCAGGTACGATTCGGTACATGGCAATTTTAAAGGCAGTGTTGAAGCCTGTGATGGTTTTTTACTGGTGAATGGCCGGAAAATAAGTGTTTTTTCAGAACCACAGCCGGGAGCAGTTAACTGGGGTAAACTCAAGGTTGATGTCGTAATTGAATCAACCGGTAAGTTTACTGATAAGGTTTCGGCTCAAAAGCATATTGATGCCGGGGCGCGTAAGGTAATTATATCGGCACCGGCCAAAGCCGACCACGAAGATGTAAAATATGTGGTGCTGGGTATTAACGATAGTATTGTCGATAGGGAAACCGATACCATTATCTCAAACTCATCATGCACCACCAACTGTGTGGCTCCGATGATACATGTGCTGGATGAGCGCTGGGGTATCCGCGAAGGATTTATTACCACCGTGCATTCCTATACCCGAGATCAGCACCTTATTGATGCCCCGCATGCCGACCTTAGGCGTGGCCGCGCTGCCGCCTACAGCATTATTCCAACCACTACAGGCGCTGCCAAAGCTGCTACTAAAATATTTCCTCACCTCAAAATGAACCTGGGTGGAGCAGGCATCAGGGTTCCAGTGCCCGACGGCTCACTTACCGATCTTACCTGTACGCTTAAAAATCCGGCTTCAGCCGAAGAAATCAATCAGGCTTTCCGCGAAGCCGCCGCGGGCTATCTGAAAGGTATTCTGCAGTATACCGAAGATCCGATTGTATCAATTGATATTATCGGAAATCCGCATTCGGCCATTTTTGATGCAGGACTAACGGCAGTGCTGGGTGAAAACAACAACCTGGTAAAAATTGTAGCCTGGTACGATAACGAAAGCGGGTATGCACATCGCCTGGCCGATTTGGTTGAAAAATTCGCATAACAGCAACATTTAAAATCAGGATTCCCTCTGGCCAATTACCACTCGCCAGAGCACAAACATTTCAATCTGAATCCAGGCTGACCTCTACTTAGCCAAATATATCCTTCCTGGCCAATTTTCAGAGTAATTTGCCAATTCAATAAAATTACCAGTGCCTGGCCAAACTAAATGGATTATAGCCAACTACTTTGTACAACTGATTGGTTTATTTCAACTTTTTACTACCTGCAGATGTTAATATAACGGAGCCAATTCTGCTGCACTGCATAGATGCTGATGCATTCATTACTAGTGCTGAGATTCTATAACCACAAAAATTATGGACAAGCAGATTGTAAATACCTATACCAACGGAGAAGTAACCGTTAAATGGGAACCCCACAAGTGCATTCATACAACCATTTGTTTCAGGGGGTTACCGCAGGTATTCTACCCTTCAAAGCGGCCATGGGTAAATGCTCAGGGAACTTCAACCGGGGCCATAGTTGAACAGATAAAGTACTGCCCATCAGGCGCACTCAGATACAGCATGCATGTAAAGAGTACAACTGCAGTGGCCAAACCGCAGGTCAGTATTGAGTTTGTCCCTAATAGCCCTATTCTGATTAACGGTGAATGTGCAGTAAAGTACAACGATGGTACTGAAGGCACTATCAATGCGGTTTCGGCATTGTGCCGCTGTGGTCATTCTGAAAACAAACCTTTGTGTGATGGCAGCCACAATGTGCATGCATTTAAAGTTTAAACCTTATAAAAAAAGATAATATCTGCTAAACCTGATGAGAAAGATACTTATTTTGTTTGCGCATCCAAGATTCGAGCACTCTGTTGTAAACAGGGCACTGCTGAATGCAGCTGAGGCCAACCCGGCAGTGACTGTGCACGATTTGTATGAACTTTATCCTGATTATCATATAAACATTGCCCATGAGCAGCAACTTTTATGTGAACATGATGTAATTATCTGGCACCACCCCTTTTATTGGTACAGCTGCCCGCCCCTGCTCAAACAATGGATTGATCTGGTGCTGGAATATAACTGGGCCTACGGTCCCCAGGGGCAGGCACTGGCGGGCAAGTACATTTTTAACCTTATAACCACCGGCGGCCCACGTGAGGTATACCATGCAGGCGGCCGTAACCGGTTCACGGTAAATCAGCTGCTTGCACCTTTTGATCAAACGGCAACGCTCTGCCGTATGCACTATTTGCCACCCTTTGCCGTGCAGGGAACCCACAGGCTTACCCCTGAATTATTGAAATTACATGTTGCAAGGTTGTCTGAATTACTTCAATTTTTGGCTGGCGAGCACAATGATTTGTTACCGCTAAAGCGATTGGAGCAGCTCGGTGATAAGCATGATGAACCTGTAAATCAAAGCGCCCATGAGTGATAATTTTCTGCTTCAGGCTTCTGTTTATATGGGTGCGGCTATATTATGTGTTCCGCTGGCCAAACGAGTAGGTATGGGTTCGGTGCTCGGCTACCTTATGGCCGGAATTCTGGTTGGGCCCTTTTTGTTTGGTTTTATCGGCAAAGAAGGCCAGGACATCATGCACTTCGCCGAGTTTGGTGTCGTTATGATGCTTTTTCTGGTAGGTCTCGAACTAGAGCCTCAGAAACTTTGGAACCTGCGCCGGCAAATTTTCGGCACCGGACTTTCTCAGGTTTTACTCACGGGCATTGCGGTAACTACAATGGGCATATTGCTTGGTTTCAGATGGGAATCTTCGCTAGCGGTAGGTATGTCGGTTGCGATGTCGTCAACAGCCATTGTGCTTCAGTCGATGAAGGAAAAAAAAATGATGAATTCGGCAGCCGGGCAAAACTCATTTGCTATACTGCTCTTTCAGGATTTGGCTATTATTCCCGTGCTGGCAGTGATACCGCTATTGGCATTCAACAACCAGCAAACAGGCAGCAGCACACATACGGCCGGCCTGTTTGATCATTTGCCTGCATGGCTTTATACTTTGGCGTTGCTGGGTGTAATCACTTCTATTGTACTTATAGGCCGCTTTCTGGTTCCGCCTTTACTCAGGCTGGTGGCGCGGTCGCGCACCCGCGAGCTGTTTACATCCTCTGCCCTGCTTATAGTGGTTGGTGTTGCATATTTAATGTCGCTTGCAGGGCTCAGCCCAGCCCTTGGCACATTTCTGGCCGGAGTAATTCTTGCCAATAGCTCCTTTAAACATGAGCTAGAATCTGACCTCGAACCGTTCAAGGGATTATTACTTGGCCTGTTTTTTATGGCCGTTGGTGCCAGCATCAACTTTCATCTTATTTTTCAGGAACCGGTATCCATATTCGGGCTTACAATGGTGCTGATTTTCCTTAAAATTTTAATATTGTTTGGCATTGGTCGCTTTATGCGGATGACAATCCAGCAAAACCTCATAATGTCAGTTGGCCTTTCGCAGATTGGCGAGTTTGCATTTGTAACCCTGGCATTCATCGGCAAGCTTGATATTCTCACCAAAGGTGAAACAGACCGTATGATGGCTATAACTGCAATGAGTATGGCCATTACTCCGGTAATGATTCTGCTCAATGAAAAGTTTCTGCTTCCCAGATTCGAAACGGTTAAAACAGACACCCGCGAACCCGATACCATAGACCAGAAACACAGGGTGATTATAGCCGGTTTTTCGCATTTTGGAAGTACTTTGGGACGTTTCCTGCGTGCCAATGGGGTGAATGCAACCATCCTTGACCACGATTCCGACAGGGTAGATTTGCTCAGACGGCTTGGATTTAAGGTTTACTATGGCGATGCCACCCGCTTCGATCTGCTTGAATCAGCCGGTGCCGCTGATGCCCAAATACTGGTCTCGGCTATCGACTCGCCCGAAACCAACCTCAAACTGGTTGAAACAGTGCAGAAACACTTCCCCCATCTCACCCTGATGGTGAGGGCCCGCAACCGCTTTGATGCCTATGAGTTGATGAATCTTAAGGTTAATCACCTGTACCGCGAGCATCTCGATACATCGGTACGCATGGGGGTTGATGTTCTTAAAAAACTTGGTTTCAGGGCATACACGCTTCAAAGGGCAGCGCAATCATTTATTGGTTACGATGAGGCAGCTATGCGTGATCTGTATAAACTGCGCCATGATACAAACCAATACATTTCGGCATCGCGCAAGCAGATTGAGATGCAGGAAGAGCTGCTTAACAATGATTTTGCACAAAATCCCTCCTTAAACGACCATGCTTGGGAAAGTGATGACATGAAAAAAAATGCCCGAGAAAACTGATAATGGAAAATCTAAATGTTCAAATACCCCGCATTAGGATGCCATTTTAATGCCCCGGCAATTAAATCAGTATAATTTGTAAACTTGCCTGCAATAGAACTTACTAAGATATGAACCGTTGAAAACAAACAACCTTGATGTAATGAAAAAAATCGGAACTGAAATGAAATGGGCACTGATTTTTGCCGCTATGACATTGTTATGGATGTGGCTTGAAAAACTGGCAGGCCTGCACGATGTGCATATCGACAAACATCCGGTGTATACAAATTTTATCGCTATTCCGGCCATAGCCGTGTATGTACTGGCATTGCGCGATAAAAAGAAACGTGATTACTGCCATAGAATCACCTATCTGCAAGCATTTATCAGCGGATTGATCATGACAGCATTTATCACCATATTAAGCCCCATCACCCAATTGATTACTTCAAAATTGATTACTCCCAATTACTTTGTCAATGTTATTGAATATGCTGTAAGCCATGGTTTATCAACGCGCCAAGAAGCCGAGGGCTATTTTTCGCTCAACAATTACATCATTCAGGGGTTGATGGGCGCCCCTTTTATGGGAATTACCACTTCAGCAATTGTAGCTTTTTTCGTCAGCTCCAAGCGAGCAAAAAAGCAAAATTCAGAAGGATAAAAGCCGAACTTATAAGTATAAAAAAAAACGGCCTTTCAGCCGGCTTTTTTGTTCTTATTTGATCTCCCAGGTATCACCACTATTGAGCAAATCTTCAACAGTTTTGATTTTAGAGTTTTTCTTAGCATAATCAATCTGTTCTTCAATCAGATCGTCGTAGGTGGGGTAATTGGCCGACCTGATCACACCCAATGCCACCGGAAAATGGGGATAGGCCATTTTGGCCAGCATCAAATGCACGCCCGGATCCTGCTGGTAAACATCGTGTACAAGCAAATCGTCTTCGGTAATACCATTCTCGCCGAGGGTTACAACTTCAAGGCGGGTGCCATTCAGGCGAATGCCCTTGTCTTTGTTTTTGCCAAAAACCATAGGGAAGCCGTTTCTTAGCACAATCTGACGGTCGTCACGCACTTCTTTATTGGTAATAGAGTCGTGGGTTTTGTCGGCAAAAATCACACAGTTCTGCAAAACTTCTATTACTGAAGTGCCATCGTGTTTGGCTGCCTCAAACATCACCTCAGTCATCAAGCGCGGATTGGTATCTACAACGCGTGCAAAGAAGGTTCCTTGTGCGCCAAGCACCAGCTCACCGGGGTTGAACGGATGTTCAATGGTTCCCTGGGGCGATGTTTTAGTAACACTTCCCATGGGTGTTGTGGGTGAGTACTGGCCTTTAGTCAGCCCATAAATCTGATTATTAAACAACAGGATATTAATATCTATATTTCTGCGGATAATATGAATGAAGTGGTTTCCGCCAATAGCCATTGAATCACCATCACCGGTTGCCATCCAAACACTTAGATGCGGATTAGCAATTTTAACGCCCGACGAAATAGCAGCAGCACGACCGTGGATGCCATGTATTCCATAAGTATTCACATAATAGGGAAAGCGTGAAGAGCATCCGATTCCGGAAACCATCATAATGTTTTCCTTGCGGTAACCCAGCTTGGGATATACATTTGCAACCGAAGATAAAATGGCATGCGCACCGCATCCAGGGCACCATTTTACCATCTGGTCACTTACAAAATCCTCTTTAGTGAGCTCAACCGTTGAGCGCTCTATGGTTAAGTTAGGTTGTTTATTCATCATTACTTTTCCTCCAACTCTTTTTTAATGGCTACTGTAAGTTCATTTACCGTAAAGGGTAATCCTTGTACCTTATTGTATTGCCTGTAATCATGGCCATACTGGGTCATTTTCAGGTAATTAACAAACTGACCACTATTGAGTTCACACACCAGTATTTTTTTGAATTTCTTAAAGACTTCTGCTGTATTACGCGGTAATGGCATTATGTAGTTAAAATGGGCATGGCCAACTTTTTTGCCTTCATTGTGCACAAGCTCTACAGCTTCCTGAACAGCTCCTAGTGTGCCGCCCCAGCTAACAACAAGCAGGTCGCCTTCGGCTTCGCCAATAACTTCCTGTTCAGGAATATAATCTGCAACACGTTGAACTTTTGCGGCCCTTAAATCAACCATTTTTTGATGATTATGAGGGTCGGATGATACATTCCCGTAAATATCTTCCTTTTCAAGCCCTCCAATTCTATGGCGCAGGCCCTCAGTGCCAGGGATAGCCCATTTACGAGCCAAAGTTTGAGGATCGCGTTTATAGGGCTTATAATCAGGGTCATTAGCTTCAGCAATGGGAGGGTGGATCTCAGGTAAGTCGGCTACTTTAGGAATCCGAAACAACTGAGAGCCATTTCCAAGATACCCATCGGTAAGTAAAATTACCGGAGTCATATGCTCCATCGAGATCTTGGAAGCCATATAGGCATAATAGAAACAATTGGCTGAGGTGGAAGCAGCAATCACTATTGCAGGGCACTCACCGTTGCGGCCAAAAAGAGCCTGATAAAGGTCGCTTTGCTCCGATTTGGTAGGTAATCCGGTACTAGGACCTCCGCGCTGAACATTCACAATTACTAGCGGTAATTCAGTCATAATCGCAAGCCCGATAGCTTCACTTTTAAGGGATAGACCAGGTCCGGAAGTTGTGGTAAGAGCAAGAGAACCAGTATAGCTGGCTCCTATGGCCGAGCAAATTCCAGCAATTTCATCCTCAGCTTGAAACACTTTTGCACCAAGTGATTTATGCTTGGCTAGCTCAATCAGTATTTCAGTAGCCGGAGTAATAGGATATGAGCCTAAAAACAATGGCCGGCCTGAACGTTCGGCCGCAGCCAAAAATCCCCAGGCAGTAGCAATATTACCGGTAATATTGCGGTAACGCCCTGGCTCAATAGACGCTTTACTAACCTGATAAACCGAGCCTAGCGCTTCAACAGTGTCAGCAAAACTGTAACCAGCTTCAAGAACGATTTTATTGGCCTCAATAATTTTGGGTTTGTTCTTGAACTTTTTATTCAGAAAATCATAGGTCCAATTAAAACTCCAACTAAACAAATGATACATGATACCCAGAGCAAACATATTTTTACTCTTGTCAACAGTTTTAGTATCAAGCTCCATGTGTTTGAGACTTGCACGTGTAAGCGTGGTGATAGGTGCTTTTACAAGATTGAAGTTAGCCAGGCTATCGTTATCAAGCGGGTTCACAGCATAACCGGCCTTCTTCACAGCAACTTCTTCAAAGGCATCCATATCCACTATGATAGTGGCACCAGGTTTGGCCCATTTGAGGTTCGCCTTTAATGATGCCGGATTCATTGCAACCAGGACATCGCATAAATCGCCGGTAGTTTCGATTTTTTTTGCGCCAACGTGAACCTGAAACCCCGAAACCCCTGCAACTGTATTGTGAGGAGCCCTGATTTCAGCCGGATAATCGGGAAAGGTAGCCAAATCAAGACCTGCCAATGCGGCGGTATCTGAAAATAGCGTGCCCGTAAGTTGCATACCATCTCCGGAGTCGCCCACAAATTTTACGACCACCGTTTCCCTTTCGATGATATTACTCGATAAATTTACCATGATACCAAAACGTGTTAGTTTCTTTAGGCGGCAAAGTTATACTTTTAATCAGTACGCACCTATTAAAGGTTGAATTTTTAACGCTACTAAAACACAGGTATCTCATTGCAAAATATATATTTAAACATTTGATAATGTTGCAATTATATATTATAATTCTAACATGCTTATTTAGAATCCTTAAAAAATTACGCTTCATAGCTGTTTTGCCCTGAAAACACCTATATTTGCACCGAGAATGTCAATTCCAAATCATTAACTAAAAAATAAAGCCATGGCTTACCTAATTTCAGATGACTGCACAGCTTGCGGCACCTGCATTGATGAATGTCCCGTTGATGCCATTTCAGAAGGAGACATCTACAAAATTGATCCTGATGTATGCACCGATTGTGGTTCATGCGCCGATGTTTGCCCTGTTGAAGCAATTCATCCTGCATAAGTAGCAATGCTTAGCAAAAAAAGCCTGCCTGATGAGGCAGGCTTTTTTTGTGCCCGCCAGATAAACTTTACAGCTTATGATTTGTTTGTTACTGAAAATTTGAAACCCCTGCCAATTATACTATATTTGCAATATCTGCGCTTTACACAAACCCGCACAAATGGATAAATTCCCCTATCTGTCGAACGCCGGAAGCGAATACATCGAACAAATGTATCAGCAATATCTTAAGCAACCCGACAGTGTTGATTTAAGCTGGCAAAAATTCTTCGAAGGATTTGAATTTGCCCGAAAAAACTATGCCCGTTCAGGCGATGAGCTCAGTGTTCCTTCTGAATTCAAAGTTATAAACCTGATCAATGGATATCGTCAGCGGGGTCATCTGTTTACCAAGACCAACCCGGTGCGTACCCGCCGCACATACAGTCCCACGCTTGACCCTGAAAATTTCGGGCTTTCAGCCGATGATCTTAACAGGGAATTTCAGGCCGGGAACGAAATCGGCCTTGGTAAAGCGTCACTGAGTGCCATTCTTGAGCACCTGAATGAAACCTATAGCGCCTCCATTGGCGTTGAATATGCCTACATCCGCAACGAAACGATTTTCCATTGGCTCAAAAACCGTATGGAATCGCAACGCAACCGTCCGGCTTATAATAAGACTTCAAAACTCAGAATACTCAGAAAACTGAGTGAAGCTGTGTTTTTTGAAAAATTCCTGCACAAGCGGTTTCCCGGCCAAAAGCGTTTCTCACTCGAGGGGGGCGAATCCCTTATTCCGGCGCTTGACGCTGTAATTGAAAAAGGAGCCCTGCTTGGCGCCGATGAGTTTTTGCTGGGCATGCCCCACCGTGGCCGTTTGAATGTGCTTGGTAATATCATGAAGAAACCTTACAAGGATATCTTCAATGAATTCCTTAATAAGGAATTTGACGATGATTCTATACTTGGCGATGTAAAATATCATTTGGGAGCTACACTTTTGCGTCCCACCCATACGGGCAAGGAGTTGCAGCTTACTCTGGCTCCCAACCCCTCACACCTCGAAACCGTAGGGCCGGTGGTTGAAGGAATCACCCGGGCACGCATCGACCAGAATTATAATGGCAACACCAATAAGGTAGTGCCGGTTCTTATTCATGGCGATGCTTCTGTAGCCGGTCAGGGCGTGGTTTATGAACTTATACAAATGTCAGAACTGGAAGGTTATCGCACTGGTGGAACCATTCATCTGGTGGTAAATAATCAGGTAGGATTTACAACCAACTACCTCGATGCCCGTAGCAGCACCTACTGTACCGATGTAGCCAAAATTGTTCAATCCCCCATTTTTCATGTAAATGCCGACGATGCTGAGGCGGTGGTTTATACCATTGAACTCGCGATGGAATTCAGAGAAAAATTTGATAAGGATGTTTTTATCGATTTGCTCGGATACCGGCGCTACGGGCACAATGAGGGTGATGAACCCCGGTTTACACAGCCATTCTTGTACAAAGCCATTGAGAAGCATCCGGATGTAAGGCAGATTTATGTCGAAAAACTGGTAGCCGAAGGAACAATTACCCAGGCAGAAGCAGATGCTATTGAAAAGGAAGTCTACGATTTATTTGAGGAACATCTTGCAGCCTCAAACCTCACACAAAAATCAAAAGTGGTACCATTTCTGGGCCCTACCTGGAATAATATCCGCATTGCAGTAAAAGACGATTTTGAACGATCGCCTGATACCGGTGTTGACGCAGAAACGCTTAAAATGCTGGGTGATAGAATTACACAGCTCCCTTCGGACCGTAACTTTAACCGTAAACTGTTTAGGCTGATGCAGGAGCGGGCTGCCATGCTCAAGCCTGACGGCAAACTCGACTGGGCTATGGGTGAGTTGCTGGCTTATGCCAGTTTGCTTAATGAAGGCATACCAGTACGCCTCAGTGGTCAGGATGCACAACGCGGAACCTTTTCGCACCGTCATGCGGTACTTACCATCGAAGACTCAGGCGATAAGTATACCCCGCTCAGCAATATCAGCGAAGGGCAGGCACCTTTCGATGTTTACAATTCACCGCTTTCAGAATATGGAGTGCTTGGTTTCGAATACGGATATTCAATGGCTTCGCCCCAGTCGCTCACAATATGGGAAGCACAGTTCGGCGATTTTGCCAACGGGGCTCAAATAATTATTGATCAATACCTGAGTAGTGCCGAGGATAAATGGCGGGTAATGAGCGATCTGGTGCTGTTTTTACCGCATGGATACGAAGGCCAGGGCCCCGAACATTCGAGCGGCCGTATGGAAAGATTCCTTACACTTTGTGCTGAAAACAACATGCAGGTGGTAAATTGCACTACACCTGCCAATTTCTTCCATTTGCTGCGTCGGCAGCTTAAACGCCCATTCCGTAAGCCTCTGGTAGTTTTTACTCCCAAAAGTTTGTTAAGGCATCCGGCCTGCGTTTCTGCATTAGATGAATTAAGCAAAGGTGGCTTCAGAGAAGTTATAGACGATAGCCAGGTAAACCCCGACAACGTAAAAAGGGTTATTTTTACCAGTGGTAAACTCTATTACGATTTGATAGAAGAACGACAAAAAAGGGGCACGGGTGAAGCGATTATCCGTATCGAACAGCTTTATCCTTTCCCGAAAGAGCAGGTTAAAGCAGTATTGAATCGTTATCCCAACGCCGAGCGTGTGGTTTGGTCGCAGGAAGAGCCTGCCAATATGGGAGCCTGGTCGTTCATATTGCGCAATTTCAAGGAAACCGATATTCTGATGGTTGCGCGGCCCGAAAGCGGCAGCCCGGCCACCGGTTCTGCCAGATTGCACGTTCAGCGCCAGCGTAAAATTATCGAAAAGTCGTTTGGCGAATGTACCTGTGCCAATGCCAATGTAATCTGCAAAATGCTTTGCGCTCCGCACGAATGGTCGTTTATACCGGAATCAGCTAAAACTGAATAAAATAGCACACATGATCGTTGAAATTAAAGTGCCCAGCCCGGGCGAATCCATCACCGAAGTGCAACTGGCCTCATGGCTGGCCAACGATGGTGATTTTGTTGAAAAAGACGCTGAAATCGCTGAAATCGACTCCGATAAGGCAACGCTAACGATAAATGCCGCTCAGGAGGGTGTTATCAGATTGCTGGTTGAAGCTGGCGATACCATAAAAGTAGGCTCGGTAGTTGCAACCATTGATACGGAAGCTGCAAAACCTGAAGGTCAGATTTCTAAAAAAGAAACCAGGCCTGATAAACCTCAACCTGCCCCTGAACCTGAAAAACCCGCCTTGAAAGAAATGCCTTCAGTTGCGGAGAATCAGATAAATCCTGGGGATGTGCAGGAAACCGGTATGCATATTTCGCCCCTTGCCCGTAAGGTGATGGAAGAAAAGAATGTCAACGAAAATGATATTGCAGCCTACATCAGGCATTTGCGTATAGGCAAATCTGATATTGCCGAAGTGGCCGCTTTCACCAAAAAGTCATTGGGTACCACATCAGCGCCTTTAGCCAAAAACCCAACCGGGCAGCGCGATTCTGAACGCAAAAAAATGTCGACATTGCGCCAAAAGCTTGCGCAGCGTCTAGTATCGGTAAAAAATGAAACCGCCATGCTCACCACATTCAACGAAGTGAACATGAGCAGGATAATGGAAATCCGGAAAAAATACAACGAGCAGTTTAAAGAAACCCATGGTATATCACTTGGATTTATGTCGCTGTTTACCAAAGCAGTAACTATTGCACTCAGGCACTTTCCTCAGGTTAATTCAATGATTGATGGTGACGAGATGATTACCTACAACTATACCGATATTGGCATTGCTGTAAGCGCACCCAAGGGGCTGGTTGTTCCGATTGTGAGAAATGCCGAAAGCCTGACGCTGGCTGAGATAGAGAAGAAAATAAAGGAGCTGGCCGTAAAAGCGCGCGACAACAAAATAACCATTGAAGAAATGACCGGTGGTACTTTTACCATCACCAACGGTGGCGTTTTCGGCTCAATGATGTCAACCCCAATACTCAATCCGCCTCAAAGTGCCATTCTGGGTATGCACAACATTATCGATCGCCCAGTGGCGGTAAACGGACAGGTTGTAATTGCACCTATGATGTATGTTGCTTTATCTTACGACCACAGGGTAATCGACGGACGCGAAAGTGTGGGATTTTTGGTAAAGGTAAAGGAAATGCTCGAAAATCCTGAAAAAATGCTGTTCGACGGCAATGATCCGCTTGCCGGCCTTCTCGGCATCTGATTGTTATTTACTGTGCTTTCCCCAAATAAGCCGGGCCCTTACCAGGGGCACTGAACCCGATTTGTTGGCAACTACCAGTGTATTAACTAATGCAGGCAATTCATCAGCTGCAATTTCAAGCTCGTCACCAGGCTTTCCTTCCTTCAAAAATTCAACGCTCAGACTTCTCAGGCTGTGGTGCATCAACCATTCGTAAGGGTAAGCACCTACCAGAATTTCGATAAATCGTGCATTGTTAACATGCTGATACATGTCGAGGTCGAAGAACCTGACATTGTAGTTTCCGTAAATAACTTTAGTTTTAGGCAGCCGCACAGTGGGGGCTTCAATACCACAAGCCAGCTGGGCACTCAGTTTGTAGCCTATTGGTGGAACAAAATCAATCTGCACCGGTTTCCGGTGCTCCATATCAATAAGCAGCCAGGTTGACGTTGCACTGGCAATGACTTCGCCCTTCTTATCACGGATCACAAAATCACGGTATGCAAAGAAAGCTTTTGTACCCCTGGGCCAGGTTACAATTTCAATCTCTTCATCCCAGGCTGGCAGCCGGCTCAATTCGATATGCAGCCTCACCATCACCCAGGCTTTTTCAAATCCCTTTTCGGAATGATAGCCAAATCCGAGGTGTGATGCATGTTTCCATGCTGTTTCCTGCAGGTAATTGCACAATGCTACTATTCCGGCCTGATTGCCCGGAGTAGCTTCGTGCCAGGCTACACGGTAGTTTTCTGTCCAGATGGCAGGTTTATCGGGCATTTCTTAATGATTTCTGCATGCAAATGTAGCTGTTTTAATTTTTAAAGAATTCAACATAAAGCTCTTTAACAACTATTTACTGCTGTAATGATTTACAGGGTAGCATGCTATGTAAAAAACAAAAATGCACTTGTTTTTTAATTATGAAGGTCCATCCGGATTGATTTTATAAACAACAGCTCAACATCTGATGCTATAAATATTAGATTGTGTAATCCGGATAACATTGAATAATGTGGTAATTTTGACAGCCGAAAATCAGATGAATGAGAAAAAAAGTTGACTTTTTAGTTCTGGGAACCGGAATTGCCGGATTAAGCTACGCTTTAAAGGTATCAGCTTATGGCAAGGTGTGCATTGTAACCAAATCAGATGCCGTTGAAAGTGCCACCCGTTATGCGCAAGGCGGTATTGCTGCAGTGATGTACACACCCGATACCTATGAAAAGCACATTCGCGATACCATGATTGCCGGCGACGAACTGAGCGACCCTGAAATAGTAAGAATTACCATTACTGAGTCGACTGACAGGGTAAAAGAGCTTATAAGCTGGGGTGTGGCATTCGACCGCAACCAAACCGGCCGATACGATCTGGCCCGCGAAGGTGGCCACTCAGAGTTCAGGGTGTTGCATTACAAGGATCAAACCGGTGCCGAAATTGAAAATACACTGCTTCAGCGGGTCAGAGAAAACAAGAACATCGAAATTCTCGAAAATCATTTTGCCATTGACCTTATAACCCAGCATCATCTGAATGTTGGGAATGAGATTTCGCAACACGATATCGCCTGTTTCGGCGCTTATGTATTAAACAAAGCCAACCACCAGATTATTACAATCCTATCGAAAACAACCATGGTTGCAACCGGTGGTGCGGGCAATATTTATGCAACTACCACCAATCCGCCAATAGCTACAGGCGATGGCATTGCTATGGTTGCCCGTGCATTGGGAGCCATCGATAAAATGGAGTTTATTCAGTTTCATCCCACCTCATTGTATAACCCGGCCGAGAAACCTTCGTTTCTAATCACCGAAGCACTACGCGGTTCAGGCGCGATATTAAAAACAAGGCAAGGCAAGGAGTTTATGCAAAAGTACGATGCCCGGCTCTCGCTTGCTCCCCGCGATATTGTTGCAAGGGCTATCGACAATGAACTAAAAATAAGCGGCGACGATTTTGTTTGCCTCGATGCCAGGCATCTCGAACTTAATGAAATACTGAACCATTTTCCGGCAATTTATGCTAAATGCCTGAGTATAGGTATTGATATGACCCGTGATATGATTCCTGTTGTACCGGCTGCACATTACACTTGCGGCGGAATAAGGGTTGATGCTATGGGCCGCAGTACCATCCACAATGTTTACGCTTCGGGCGAATGCGCATCAACCGGGCTTCACGGGGCCAACCGTCTGGCATCAAATTCTCTGCTTGAATCTCTCGTTTTTTCACACAGAGCCGCTGCTGATGCAGCAGTAGCTGCCGCAAAAAATACCTTCGTAAACGAAGTCCCCGATTGGAATGCCTCAGGCACTGTTTTCAACGAAGAAATGATTCTGATTACGCAATCATTGAAAGAACTTCAGGGTATTATGACCAACTATGTAGGAATTGTAAGGTCAAATCTTCGGCTTAAACGCGCCCACGACCGTCTGGGCATCCTCAGGGATGAAACCGAAGATCTTTACGAAAAGTCAGTACTCACCGAGAAAATATGCGAACTTCGCAACATGATTTCTGTTGCAGGACTGGTAATCGAAATGGCTGCTGCCCGCAAGGAGAGCCGCGGCCTGCACCATAGCATCGATTACCCGAAACAATATTCAGGTCAGGAATAATAAATACAACCTCTTTAATAGGAAAGGAAAAAAATGGCACTGGTAAGAGCAGTAAATGGAATTCATCCGAAATTCGGGAGTAATTGTTTTTTGGCCGAAAATGCTACTGTAGTAGGCGAAGTTGAAATGGGCGACAATTGCTCGATTTGGTTTAATGCCGTAGTGCGTGGCGATGTACATTTTATTAAAATTGGCAACAATGTAAATATTCAGGATGGCGTGGTTGTGCATTGTACCTATAAAAAATCACCCGTTACAATAGGCAACAATGTATCTATTGCCCACAATGCCATTGTGCATGGATGCACCATTCACGACAATGTGCTTATCGGCATGGGAGCCATCGTAATGGACGACGCAGTGGTTGGAAGCAACTCTATTATTGCAGCGGGAGCAGTGGTATCGCAGGGAACTGTAGTTGAATCAGGAAGTGTATATGCGGGCATCCCGGCAAAAAAAATTAAATCGGTAGATACTTCGCTGCTCGAAGGACAGGTAAACCGCATCTCAAAAAGCTATACCATGTATGCCAGCTGGCACAGTCCTGAAATTAAACCAATTGATTGAAAAGTCATTGAATCAGGATTTTAAACCAACCTGAAATTTGCTTATCAGTATAAAATTGACAAAGTGTCAGCCCGCTGAATTGGCAAACTTTTTGATTCTATCTCTGAAATTAAAAATCGAACTAAAATGGGATACCTTCTGATTTTCGGAGTATTTATGCTGCTGAGCTGGGTGGTAGGCGCGCGCCTCAAGTCAAAGTTCAGACAATTCAGCCAGATTCCGGTAAATAACGGATACAGCGGCGCCGAAGTTGCAGAGCGTATGCTTCGCGACAGCGGAATTTATGATGTACAGGTAGTTTCGGTGCAGGGTGAACTCACCGATCACTATAACCCTCAGAATAAAACGGTTAACCTTAGCCCCGACGTTTACCATGGTCGTAACATTTCGGCTGCAGCCGTTGCAGCTCATGAATGCGGTCATGCAGTGCAGCATGCTCAGGCTTATGCATGGCTGCAAATGCGTTCGTCGCTGGTTCCGGTGGTGAGTTTTGCTTCAAACTGGGTACAATGGGTTTTACTTGCAGGCATATTGCTGGTAAATACTTTTCCGGCTCTGCTACTTGCAGGTATCGGACTTTTTGCCCTCACTACCCTATTCAGTTTTATTACACTCCCGGTTGAAATTGATGCAAGCCGCCGCGCTATACTGTGGCTCGATGGCAGCGGAATTACCAGCAGTGCCAGCCTGCCCAAAGCCCAGGAGGCTCTCAGATGGGCAGCCTACACTTATGTCGTTGCTGCGCTTGCTTCGCTGGCTACACTGCTCTACTATATTATGATTTACATGGGTAGGCGCGACTAAACCTGCCCTTACCATTGATTTATAAAAGCCGCAATTGTGCACGGGATTTTAATAATTCTGATTTCTAAAAGTACAATTGCGGCTTTGTTGGTAAATAAATCTCCACCCCTCTGTAACCCCCGCCCCTATGCAAATCACCCTCATCCACTGGATTGGTTTCCTTGCTTTCGTAATACTTATGCTTGGTCTCGATCTGGGGGTCTTTCACCGTAAATCACATGCCGTAAGCCTTAAGGAAGCCCTGGCCTGGAGCGCAGTGTGGATTGGACTTGCTTTAGCCTTTAACACTCTCATATATTTATACATGGGACCAGTGAAGGCCCTCGAATTTTTAACCGGCTATCTGATTGAGAAATCGCTGAGCGTAGACAATCTATTTGTATTTATTTTATTGTTTGGCTATTTTAATATTGAGCCTAAATATCAGCATAGAGTGCTGTTTTGGGGCATATTGGGCGCGCTTGTAATGCGTGCTGTTTTTATTTTTGCAGGAGTTGCCCTGCTAAATAATTTCCATTGGTTAATCTATATTTTTGGGGCATTCCTTGTAATTACAGGCATCAAAATGCTGGCTCCGGGCGAAATGAAAATTGACCCTGATAAGAATCCTGTAGTGAGACTGTTCAGAAAAATATTTCCGGTTACCAACGGGATGCGCGATGGCAAATTCTTTGTGAAAGAAAATGCACGCATTTATGCAACACCCCTTTTCATCACCCTGCTTATTGTTGAATTTACCGATTTGATTTTTGCGGTGGATTCCATACCGGCTATTCTGGCAATTTCTGGCGATACATTCATTATTTTTACCTCGAATGTTTTCGCAATTCTTGGTCTAAGAGCATTGTACTTTGCCTTATCGGGTATAACCAACTATTTCAGATATCTGAAATACGGGCTGGCGGCAATATTGTCGTTTGTGGGAATAAAAATGATTATGAGCTGGTATTATAAGATTCAGGTTCAGTACTCACTGGGTATCATCTTCCTGCTGCTTGCAATCTCTATCCTGGCCTCCATCATTTACCCGGTTAAGCAGAGCAAGCCTTAAACCTTAAAATCCAGCACCATATCTATATTTAATCCGTTGTATTCAAACCTGCCATATTCGGTAAAACCGAGCTTCAGGTAAAAATTGACTGCACGAATGTTGGTTTGCTGAACGCCACCCCAAAGAACACAAAAACGATAGCGGCCTTTTACAAACATGGCAAACAACTGTTCTGCCATAATACTTCCCAATCCAGAACCTTGCCAGGCATCGGCCACCGAAGGTGCAAAAGTGCATACCTGATTACTTTCCGGTATAAATCCCTATGACTGATAGCGCAGGCTGTCGCTCACAATCATGCCATGGTGCAGTAAGGTATAGGCAACAATTGTTAAATCGGCCGGATTGTGTGCAATTAATGCCCGCGTATTTGTATTGTAGTCAACCATCCCACTTATTCCTTCTGAAGTAAATGGATGCGGGCCAAAGCGGCTTTTCGTTTCCGGACCAAGCGAGAGAAGATAGTTGAGCAACTTTTGGTGATCGCATGATTGGTATTCTGATACTTTTACAGATCTGCCATCACGTATTGTAAATGCCTGAGCAGGATTCATAATATAAATTTATAACATGCTCACCAGAGTTCTCATCGTTTTCAGATTACGGGTAGTTGCAGCCAATCCGGTTTTCCGCTCAAAAAAAGTATTGCTGAGCCGGGTATTTCCATAGCCACCGGGGCAGTAAATATAAGCAGCCCTTCCCTTCACCGAAAACATATCAGGCAAGAAATCATCCGCATTTTATCCTTCAGGCAGCTCAACCTCCGATTGAGTCTGGAATATCGTAATATACACCCTTTCAGTATCATAGGGAGCCACGGCATAAGGATTGCTGCTGCATATCTGGTCAAACTCGGGTTTAGTAAGCACAATGACCTCAACATCGTATCCGAACTTCTGACTGATACCGTTGCTGATTTTACCGGCAATGCTTTTGGTATCAGTATTATCGGCCTGAAATACAACATTCCCGCTTTGAATGTAGGTTCTTACCTGGTAATAATCAAGATCTATCAGCATTTGTGTAAGCTGTTGCATCTGAATGCGGTTTTTGCCATTTACATTGATACCACGCAGCAGCGCAATATAAGTTTCCATATCGTTATCAGGTAATAAAAGTGGATATTTAAAGTATGCCTAAAGCGTAAATCAGAACCACAGCAAGGCCATAGATCATGAGTAACCCATCAAGGACCAGGGTATAAAAAAGAGATTTTTGCCAGCATCTTTTACACAAAAGCAACCTATAAATTACTATTGCAGCGGCTATGTTAACTGCTGCCAACAAAAGAGAACCAGTAGCAATGGCAAATATCACCACAGGAACCGGAAAAACTGCTACTAGAAAAAGTGCTATTTTAAGGGCAGCCGGCTTACCAAAAACAACAGGGAGCGTTAGCATACGGTTTTCTGCATCAGCTTCTGTATCTCTGATATCGAAGGGGATTGTGACTGCAACAATGAGAATAAAACGCGATATGAGCAGCATCACGGTCAGTTGCGATGATGCCCCCTGCCCAATCATAATAGGCAAAATCACAGTGACCACCGACCAGGTGGCACCCACAAAAAACACCTTAAGGTAAGGGATGCTGCGCAGGGCCAGGTATCCGTAACCAGCACCAACCGGCAATGAATAAAGAAATGAAATTATTACCAACGGGATTAACACCTCGGTAACCCCTGAACCTACCTTATACAATGCCATACTGGCTAACAGTGCATTAATAACCAGCGCGATAGCTGCAAAAAGTTTTTGTCCGCTCAGCCAACTTAACGGATTAATCCCGTTTTTAACGAGCCGATGCAGGTTGTACGAAACCATAGTTCCTGAAAATAGCAGCAAATGCACATAGGAAGGGACAATGCGCTTGAATACAACCATTTCGGTAGCCATGCCCAAAGCGACCGCTGCCATTGAAATAAGCACATATCCGTCGACAAAAACCAGATTGAATAACGGAACTCTTGTTTTCATGAACTGATTTTTGGATGCTGCTTTAGGGTTAAACTTGCCACCGACACCAATGAAAACAGAACAATGTCAATCCATTGGCAAGTGGTTGCCGGCTACAATCACTGCAGCGATTTATCTGGCTCCGCTGATAAATGTATAATCAAACTGCACCACTTTTGATACATTACCTTCGGCATCAGCCACCTGCACCGACTGCAGGTTACCCAGCCTGTTGTATGCAAAAGACCATGTATTCCGGGGTGTTTCTATCAGCGATTCACGATTTATAGTAGAATATTCGATGCCCGACAATACGCCCTGATTGCCGGTTTTAAAAGCAAAATGCCTTCTGAAGTCTCTTGAGCGATCGTCAATCTCAACATCCGAAACACTTGCCCCGGCATGTGAAATGTCAATCATATAGTTTTTATTCGATGAGCGAACCACCTTACCGGTATATTTCCCATAACGGTTATAGCTATAGGTAATCTGGAGTTTTTCTTTGTTTCCGCTCATTTCCGAGAGTTTCAGCAATCGGTTACCCTCATAGTAAAAATGCGTTGAATCCTCAATTTTCCCTTTCCGGCCTATGGTCTCAATGAATGATGGCTTGTAGAACTCGGTAAAGCTGCATTTTTCGGTCGATTTTAAATTATAGGTCCCTGCGCTGAAATCAAACACCTCGAATTTGTATGGAAGTCCCCTTTCATAGTAAATGTTTTGCCGGCCTTTGTTGTTGCCTTTTCCTTCAGCAAACACTTCAAACCTGATGGTATCACCCTGTAATATACTTTTAAAGCTGATGTCGCCACCGGCATTAAAATAATCGTAGGAGCTTATGTGATTTCCGGCAACAGTTACAGTTTTATTGATACTGCGTTCACCATCGGTTTGCATGTAAACCAGTGTATCGCCCTTGCGCATGAGCTTAATATCAAACAGTGGCTTTCCGCTTTGCGATACATTCACCAGCATGAGCGAATCTTCCGGAATATAAGGGATGAAACGGGCATTTACAATTTGGGTAAGCTCTTTAATATAGTAGTCGCCTGAGCGCATCAGCTCCCAGTTCTGGAAATAAAAGTTCTCACTAAGTGCCAATCCCTGATCCTCCAAAAAGTAATAACCCGGCGCATTAATCCCTGTAGGAATGCTTTTACTAAAGTCGTTGATGGTGTGATAAATAATTGTATTGCTTATGAGGCGGTCGACAACAGCCTGGTTTTGAGCAATACCATTTAAGGCCGGCATCCAAAAGGCGAGTGCAAATAAAGCTAAAACGGTAAGGGGGCGATTCTTTCTCATTTTTTCAAAAGTAAACATAGTTTGTCCGTAGCGAACAAGTGCAAAAATTGCCTTATTGAAACGTCAGGCTATCAAAACCTGATATAGAACAAAAGTATTAAATAACCGCCTGAAATGCCGAAAAAAGCCGAAAAATAACTGATTTACTGCCGCATATCAATGGCAATCACAATTAAATGTAAGTGAATACTACTGTTTACTAGCCATTTTTAATTGATTTATAAAATATTAGCCACTATACGCGAAATAAGTGTACCTTTGTGGCTTCATTTATTAACAAACATTATCATGAGTAAAGGAACAGTAAAATTCTTCAATGATTTGAAAGGATTTGGATTCATCAAGGACAACGATTCAGACAACGAATATTTTGTCCACGTAACCGGACTGATTGACGAAATCAGGGAAAATGACCAGGTATCTTTCGATCTTAAGGAAGGTAAAAAAGGATTAAATGCAGTAAATGTTAAAGTGATTTAATAGATCTTCATTGCAATTCTTAAAGAGGCCCGGGTTACCGGGCCTCTTTTTTATTCACTTAACTTTATCATTTTCAGACTTATACTTTGGTTACCTGCCCTGATCTTACAAAAGTAAACACCGGGTTTTGAAGCAAAATTGCCTAGTTCGGTGGTATGTCGCCCGGCCTGAAACTCAGCTTCGTTCCATTGCCTGATCAGCCTGCCGGTAATATCGTAAATACTCACACTTACCTTCGAAGATTGCTGTAGCGTAAAATTCAGGCGCGAATGGCTGTTCACCGGATTAGGACTTATCGCGGCTTTATCCATAATATTGCTGGTATTGGCAACTGAAGTAATAAGCGGAGTAATACGACCGTAATACACATCCTGTTCACCATTCAATGTATTGCACCATGCCAGATGTGCGTTGCCATTATCAGAAATCATATCGAAATAATCGCCCATTTTTTCCTGATTCGGCCATCCTAAATGCGGATCAAATGATTCGGAAAGTCGTTCATTGGCCGACCAGGTTTCGCCACAATCAATGGAGTAGCAATAATAAAGTGCAGAATAAAGCGGGTTGCCAACAGGAGCATCGCGCGTATCAAGCCACACCACATCAATACGCCCGTTCGGTGCAACTGACATTGTACCAAACCACTGTGTATTGCTGAGCGAAAGGTCATCGTTTATCCTCACAGGGTTGCTGAAAGTAAGGCCTCCATCGGTGCTTTTGGCAAACATAACATCGCCCGGATCATTTACAGAAAGTCGTTGAACCGAAGACAACACATACACCTCGCCACGATGCGAATCAAAGGCCTGGTTTACTGCAATCGAAGCCTGTCCCAGCAGGCCGGCAGGGTTAACATTGGGTCCGGCAGTCATATATCCGTCCATATCAACATAGGTATAATAATCCCAGGCAACGTATTGGGTAGGATCAGCTGCATTGTTGCTGCGGGCAACAACCAGCCCGTCGTTGTACCCGGTGCCAACTATATAAAGTTCGCTTTCGGGTCCTATGGCCAAAGTGCCCCAGTAGGGATTTCCGTCAACAGTTACACAATCTTCATAGTTCTCTCCGCCATCGGTTGAACGGGTAAAATTTCCGGGATAGCAATAACTATAGTATGAAGTCCAGAATGCATAAATATTGCCGTCTGATGGATTTCCAGATTTGTCAATTTCCATCCACTGCTTATCGTCGCCCTGAGCCGGAACCCCTTCGTCCCAATCGGCACCACCGGAGTTGCTCCGGAATACGCGGCAATAATAATTGCCCGAACTGGTAGATAAGCTATTGTAGTAGAATACTCCCGATGCATCGGTTTCAAGCACAGGATCTGACCTGAAAATGCCCGGATCGATAACACCTGGAAAAGTCCATGTTTCGCCACCATCGGTTGTATAGGCATAACCTGCCTGACGGAAATTATTACCAACATTGTCAAATTGCCTCCAGCCGATGGCCATACGCCCTTCGTTTACCGGATCAATTGCCAGCGAAGGTTCGTTGGCCGCATCCTGCAAAATATTATTGCCATCGGCATCCACATTTACCTGAGTCATATAGAACAAGGAGCTTTCGCGCCGGTAAGCTGGTGAAGTAATGCGGGGCCCGCTGTTTGCAGGCTGGTATTCATCGTCAGGAATTTCGTTGTGTAAAGCACTTCTCGATGAATTGGTGACCGAATTTTGAGCATACACGCTCTGAAAAGTAAGTATGGTGTATGTAGCGATTACACTCAAATAAATATTTGTTCTCATGAAAACCGATTTTAGCTGAATAGGTTGGCTGAATTAGCTCAAAATTAAGAATTATTGACTACCTGAGATCGAAAATTGAAGATGATGGCAAAAAAAAACCGCATTGCTGCGGTTTTCATTCGAGGGTATTAAAATATTATTTCAAACCTAGTTTCTTCTTTACCAGCGGCATAATATCGTCGGCTGTTTCAGTATAAAGCAGTAAACCTTCGGTTGAATTAAAAATAAAGGTATAGCCGGCTTCTTTTGCAACATCCTTAACAGCATTGCGGGCCTTTTCAATGATAGGTGCAGTGAGTTCGCTTTCTTTTGCCTGAAGATCATCCTGTGCTGTTTGCTGGAATTCCTGAATACGGCGCTGCAGATCAAGAATTTCTTTCTCTTTCGTTTGCTTTATAATGTTCGACATCGAAGCCTGGTTGTTCTGATAGTCGGTAAGTTTGGTTTCGTATTCGGTCTGCATAGCCTGAAACTGGCTCTGAAGCTGCTCCTGATAGGCGTTGAATGCAGTCTTAATAGAATCCTGACCAGGCATCATTTCATAGAGCTGAGCAAAGTTAATATGGCCAAGTTTTTGTGCCTTCTGTGCACTTACCTGCATAGCTGAAACAGCAATGGCAATAATGAGAAAGAATTTCAAAACGTTTTTCATTGTGAACTTTTAAGGTTAAGGTTTATTTACCGGGCAAATTTAGTAAAATTTATTATTCAGCAAATTGCTGTTTTTGTAATCATTACACCCCGGCAACCCCGGGTAATGAAGGGTGTATATTTTCGTTTCAGAGGCTCAAAAAATGCTTGGTTATGCAAATACTTACTATTGCCTGTTTTTGTATGAATACCCTAGTTTATCAAGTACTTCTTCGCTGATGTCGTATCGCGGGTTTGAATACATCATGGATACACTGCCGGCTTTGTCGAATATAACCGCATAATTATCGGTTGCAGCAATAGACTCGATGGCTGCGTAAATTTTTTCCTGAATGGGTTTGATTAATTCCTGGCGGCGTTTAAACAAATCACCATCCTTGCCAAAGCGCTGCTTTTGCAAATCTTTTGCAGCTTTTTCCTTTGCAACTATTTCATCCTCGCGCTTGCTTTTGATATCATCAGGTAACAGCACAGCCTCAGCTTTAAAATTCTTGTAAAGCTGGTCAATTTCATTGAATTTTGCCTCAATATCTTTTTGCCACTGAATAGATAGCTCATCAATTTCAGTTTTTGCATCAGCATATTCAGGAATATTTTCCATGATAAAATCGCTGTCGACATAGGCAAATTTCTGCGCAAATGTAGTTGCTGTAGCTGCTATAAGCAGTAATGACAGAATAAGGGTCTTTTTCATAATGTTTCCTCCCGTGAGATGGTTGAGGTTATTATTTGGTTACGTTTAATCGGTCAATAAACAAAAAACCTGCCAAAAAATCCGGATTGCAGTATTAAACTGTTTCACCGTTTTGGTTAATCTATACTCTGATTGATGGAAAAGTGGAACTGTCCTTTGCTGGCTGAAGGCAATCCGGGAACATCATCAAAACCATAACCCCAGTCAAGTCCGAGCAAGCCAAACATGGGCAAAAACACCCTTACACCAACACCGGATGAGCGTTTAAGCGAGAATGGATTGAAGGTTTTAAAATTTTTCCAGGCATTTCCTGCTTCAAGAAATCCCATCACATAAATGGTAGCGCTGGGATTCAGCGAAAGCGGATACCGCAATTCGAGGGTGCTCTTGTTATAGATAGTGGCACCAACATTTTTATTCAGGTAGTAATCCGGAGTGAGACTTTCGTTTGAATATCCGCGCATGCCAATAATTTCGCGCCCATCCAGATTGTTGTAGCCCGAGAGGCCATCGCCGCCAAGATAGTACCTGTCGAAGGGTGTTACACCAATGTCGTTGTTATACATGCCCAGAAATCCGTACTTGGTTCTTGCACTTATAACCAGATTTCCCACAACCTGACGGTACAATGATGCACTGAATTTCCATTTATGGTACTCAATCCATTTGTATTTTTCCTGATCGTCGAGGGTTGAATAATCTTTGGTACTAAATAGCGAATAAGGGGGTGTTACATCGAGGCTGAGCGAAATTTCAGAGCCTGAACGCTGGAAAATAGGGCTATCGACAGAGTTGCGGGCAAAGGTAATACCATAGCTGTAGTTGCGATAAACGCCGTTGCCATTTCCAAACGCGAAAATACTACCGTAATTGTTCAGGTTATAGGTTTGTAGACTGATACGATGCATCAGCGTAAAGTAATCGTCGGGCCATGCCAGCCGTTTGCCCAACATAAAAGTGAGTCCATCGATTTTAAATGCCTGGTAATTTTCGTTTGATTTGGCGAGGCTGTTTGAGTAGAGTGAATGGTAATAACTCACGCTGAATGAATTGGGCTTTTTCCCGCCCAGCCATGGTTCGGTAAAAGAGGCACTATAGCTGATGTAGCCTTTGCCGTAAGATTGCATGCGCAGGCTCAGCTTCTGGCCGTCGCCCGATGGAATTGGTTTCCAGGCACTGCCTTTAAACAGGTTGCGGGCCGAAAAGTTATTGAAAGACAGGCCAAGCGTACCAACAATGCGGCCGTATCCCCATCCACCAGAAAGTTCTATCTGATCACTCGAAGTTTCCTCAACATTGTATTCAATGTCAACAGTTCCATCGTTAGGATTGGGGATAGGATTGGGTACAATTTTTTCAGGGTTAAAGTAGCGCAACTGAGCCAATTCACGTGTAGTACGAATAATATCAGAACGGCTGAATAATTGACCGGGGCGGGTACGCAGCTCACGAATTACCACATGATCATTGGTGCGGGTATTCCCCTTCACAATCACCTTGTTAATGGTTGCCTGCTTACCTTCGCGGATGCGCAATTCAAGATCTATGGTGTCGTTTTCAACCCTCACTTCAACAGGCACTACCTGAAAAAACAAGTACCCATCGTCGAGGTAAAGCGTGCTTATATCAATTTCGTTGGGATTGTAGTTCAGATTGGCATCCAGCTCTTTTTGATTGTAAACATCGCCCCGCTTAATTTTGAGGACTTCGTTCAGCTGAGTAGCTGAATATTTCGTATTGCCCACCCATTTGATGTTGCCAAAATAATAGCGCGGTCCCTCGCTCACTTTAATATCGATTCCTATTGAACGGGCATCTACCTTATACACCGAATCTCTCACAATTTCTGCATCGCGGTAGCCCAGCTCATTGTATTTACCAATGAGAGCCAGCAGGTCTTCCTCATAGTCGTCGCGGATAAACTTGGAGGCTTTAAAAACCCTTATTTTGAAATTATCGGCAATCATCCGGGTACCGAAATCAACAATGGTATCCTTATTAAAAGTAAACAAGCGCCCGGGGCCCTTCAAAATTAACTGGTCAAGGGCAGTAAAAGGTTTAAATGCACCTTTATCCTTGGTTTTCTTCAGGGTTTTCTTTAGCCGCAGGTCAGGGATATTTTTGTTTCC
>Ga0172371_10000615_pt1 | contig 55956 bp, 49 predicted proteins | sample Lak12m_FD_114543 | JGI IMG/M metagenome (GOLD analysis project Ga0172371, IMG submission 114543) | Freshwater microbial communities from Kabuno Bay, South-Kivu, Congo - kab_022012_12m | ecosystem: Environmental > Aquatic > Freshwater > Lake | place: Democratic Republic of the Congo: South-Kivu... | reverse complement strand
CGGGCGTTCATCGCAGGCGACGAGCTCCGTGAGACGGCCCGGCTGCGCCAGGACGGACCGGCCACGACGGAGGCATCGACGTCGACGATCACTCAGCACCGCCAGCGTGGGGCCGTAAGCCCGGCCGGGATGCCCCGGGTCGCGTCGCCCTTGATGGTGGAGATGCCGGCCTCCGTAAAGCCGTGGGCCGCAAGGTCGATGACCTCGGGGAGGTCGAGGACCGTCGTCTGCCAGCCGTGCTCGCTGAAGGCGCGAGCCTGGGTACCCGGTCCACCGCCGATGTCGAGCACGGTCCGCGTCCCCGGGAACAGCGACTCGAGCCTGTCGACCAGCGGTCGGGCGCGCTTGCGAGCGGCGAGGCGCATGGACCCCACGAAGGCGCGCAGGGACTCCGGCGTGCGCTCGCAGCGAGCAGGACCACCGTCTCGCAGCACCTGCGGCAGCTGCACCCAACAGGTGAACAGATCGTGCAGGTACAGGAGGCGGTCGCCGGCGAAGGCCTCGTCGCCGGGGTCCAGCTGCGGGCGGGCTGCGGGGGCCACCAGCACGCGCTCGCCCTGGCGTTCGAGGCAGCCGGCATCGACGAGAGCGTCGATCGCGCGCCGCGTCGCATCGGCGTCGAGGGCGAGCTTCTCGGCCGCCTCGTGCGGGCTCAGCGGCGCCTCGAGCAGCGCCCCGATCAAGCCGGCCTTCAGCGCCGCCGCGAGGAGGAGCTGCGGCTGCCACTCCAAAAGGACGGCCCGCGGTCGCCATTGGCCGGGCAGAAGATCCTCATCGGCCACGATGCACCCCTCCCTACTCCAGTGCGTGCGGACTGTGCATGGCGTCACTCGCCGACGGGAGCGCGCGCGAACGCCGCGAGGGTCTGATCCGGCTTGCGGCCGCCTCAGGCGGGCAGCCGCCGCTCGCGGACCTCGGCGACCAGATCGTCGATGAGCTCGCCGAGCGGCCGCGCGCCCTTGTCCTCGCCGCGCTCGCGCACGCCCACGGTGCCCTGCTCCACCTCGCGGTCGCCGACCACGAGGATGTACGGCACCTTCTGCAGCTGCGCGTCGCGGATGCGCTTGCCGATACTCTCGCCGCGGTCGTCGATGTCGACGTGGAGGGTGACGGGCGCCCGCGACGGGTCCGCCGCACCGGCGGCGCGCAGCGCCTGCACCACCTGCTGCGCGTAGTCGCCGTGTCTGTCGGCGATGGGCAGCACGAGAGCCTGCTCGGGCGCCAGCCAGGTCGGCAGGTTGCCTCCGTAGTGCTCCAGCAGGATGCCCATGAAGCGCTCGATGCTGCCCAGCAGGGCGCGGTGGATCATCACGGGCCGATGCTCCTCGTTGTCGGCCCCGGTGTAGCTGATGTCCAGGCGCTCCGGCATGGCGAAGTCCACCTGGATCGTGCCGCACTGCCAGGTGCGGCCCATGACGTCGCGGATGTGGAAGTCGATCTTGGGGCCGTAGAAGGCCCCGTCGCCGGGATTGAGCACGTAGTCGATGCCCTCGCCCTCGAGCACGCGCGCGAGCACGCCCTCGGCGAGCTGCCAGACCTCGTCGGAGCCGATGCTCTTGGCCGGCCGCGTGCTGAGCTCGATCTTGACGTCGCTGAAGCCGAACGACGCGTAGATGTGCTTCATGAAGCGCACGACGCCGAGCACCTCGTCCTGCAGCTGCTCGGGGGTGCAGTAGATGTGCGCGTCGTCCTGGGTGAAGTAGCGCACGCGGAAGAGGCCGTGCAGCACGCCGCTCATCTCGTGACGGTGCACGCGGCCCAGCTCGGCCATGCGCAGCGGCAGGTCGCGGTACGAGCGCCGGCGGCTCTTGTAGATGAGCAGGCCGCCGGGGCAGTTCATGGGCTTCACCGCGTAGGGTTGCTCGTCGATCTCGGTGAAGTACATGTTCTCCTTGTAGTTGTCCCAGTGGCCGCTGCGCTCCCACAGCTCGCGGCGCAGGATGACCGGGGTGCTGATCTCCTCGTAGCCGGCCCTGACGTGCTCGGCGCGCCAGAAGTCGACCATCGCGTTCCACAGGCGCATGCCCTTGGGGTGGAAGAACGGGAAGCCCGGGCCCTCCTCGTGGAAGCTGAACAGGTCGAGGTCGCGGCCGATGCGGCGGTGGTCGCGCCGGCGCGCCAGCTCGAGCGCCTCGAGGTGCGCCGCCAGCTCCTCCTTGCTCGCGAAGGCGGTGCCGTAGATGCGCGTGAGCATCGGGTTCTTCTCGTCGCCGCGCCAGTACGCGCCGGCGAGGCTGGTGAGCTTGAAGGTGCCGTTGCCGAGCTTGTTCGTGCTCGGCAGGTGCGGGCCGCGGCAGAGGTCGGTGAACTCGCCCTGGGAGTAGACGCTGATGGTCTCCTCGTCGGGCAGGTCCTCGATGAGCTCGACCTTGAAGGGCTGGTCCGCGGCGCGGAACACGGCCAGCGCCTCGTCGCGCGGCAGCTCCTGACGCGCGACCGCCTGGTTCTGCGCGACGACCTTCGCCATCTCCTTCTCGACGCGCGCGAGGTCGGCCTCGGCGATGGGCTCGGGGAACTGGAAGTCGTAGTAGAAGCCGTTCTCGATGGTGGGGCCGATGGCGTACTTCGTGCCCGGGAAGAGGCGCAGGACGGCCTGCGCCATGATGTGCGAGGCGGAGTGGCGCAGGATGCCGAGGGCGTCGGGGTCGTCACCCTTGAGGGTGACGATCGAGACCATATCGCCCTCGTACAGCGGCGCGCTGAGGTCGACGAGGCGGCTGACGGGCGCGCCGGCGACGTCCGCGGCGCCGGGTCCGGCGGCCGTGACGCGGCCCGCGATGGCGGCCTTCGCCAGGCGCGGGCCGATGGCGGCCGCCGCGTCGCGCACGGTGGCGCCGTCGGCGAGCTCGAGGGGGGATCCGTCGGGAAGGGAGACGTGCAGGGTCATCAGCTGACCGGTCCTTTCATGCTTCGCGCCCGCGCACCTTGCGGGGGCTGTTGGCCGGTGGAGTGTAGCAGGCGCGAACGCGAGGCGGCGACTCCGTACTGACATTCTATGTACTCGCCGGCGCCATGTGGGTGCACTGTGGGGACAGCAAGGTCGAGCCGGAGGTCAGGTGCCGTAGCGGTGGTGAAGGACAAGACTGTGAACATCCTAGTAACGGGGGACGAGATGGCCGTCGTCGAGCAGGCGGCCGCCCTGCGTCACATGCCGCTGAGCCAGTTCATGTTGCAGGCGACGCTGCGCGCCGCCGAGCAGGTCCTGGCCGATCAGACGCGGTTCGTGGTGCCCGCCGAGAAGTGGGACGAGCTCGTCGCCCGCCTCGACCGTCCCGCCCTGGTGCTTTCAGGCCTGCAGGACGCCGCGTCCCGGCCACGTCCCTTTGTCGAGCCCTGACCGGCTCGTCGGGCCGCGCCCCTTCGACGCGTCGGATGACGTCGACGCCTTCGACTGTGGCGCGGCTGCGCTCAACGAGTACCTGATCGAGCGAGCCGTCGGCGACCAGCGCGCCGGCAAGTCCAGGAACTACGTGGCGACCCGGGGTGGGCGCGTCGTGGCCTGCTTCAGTCTTGCGGCCGCGAGTCTCGCCCCCTCGGATGCGCCGGAGCGTGCGGCGCAAGGACAAGGCGCGCACGACATCCCCGCGATCCTCCTCGCACGCCACGCAGTGAACCAGGAGGAGCAGGGGCGTGGTCTGGGAAGCGCCCTGCTGGTGGACGCGCTCGCGCGCTGCGCCGAGGCGGCCGACATCGTCGGCGTGCGGGTCGTGCTGGTGCACGCCAGGGGCAAGAGGGCTCGTGACTTCTACCAGCGCCACGACTTCGAGCCGTCCCCCTCCAACCCGCTTCAGCTCATGATCCTGGTGAAAGACGTGCGGAAGACGCTGACGGGCCGCTGAGGCGCGCCGATGCGTCCTTCGCCCGATGGCCATCGGGGGCGGCCGGATCGCGTGACGTAGCCGTGACACCGTCCGACGCAGCCTGCAGCAGAGGGCGGGCAACGGCGCAGCCGGCGATACCGTGGATGCACGGTCGTTCCTGGGGGGCGAGCAGTGACCGATGCGGACCGAATTGCATGCGAGGCCGCGCTCAAGGTCAGCTACGAGATCGTGACGACGGCTGACGAGGTGGCCTGCCCCCGCGCACTGTTCCGGCGTCGGCCGGTTCAAGCGCCGTGAGACGTCGGCCGGCGTGCTACTTGGCCGGCAGCGTGTCGACGAAGGCGAGGCTCAGCTCGATCCACTCCTGGAGCTGAGCCTCGGTGGCGAATCCGGGCGGGTCGACGTAGACGTACCCGCGCAGCGGCCGTTTGGTGAAGTCCATGACGCGCGCGTACCGCCGTCCGAGGGCCTCCTCGTAGCGCTTGGGCCCGACGCGGAGCATCAGCGTGTCGCTCAGCACGCCGGCGAACATGTTGCCGTGCGCCAGCAGGCAGAGGCCGCCGAACATCGGCTTCTCGTCGATGTCGTCGCGGTCCGCGACCGCGCCGCGCACCCGGTCCGCGATGTGTTCGTCATAGGCCATGGCCGCATCCTACCTGCAGGGAGCCGACCGGAGCACGGGACGGACGGTCTCGACGCGGCTCAGGCGGGCGTCTCGTGCACGGCGTCGCGGAAGGCCTCAGACGGGACTGCAGTACGGACAGTCGCAGGGCTGCTCGTGCACCCAGCCGTCGGCGGGCAGCGTGCGGTCCGCGACCGGCAGCGAGCAGCAGTACGTCGTCGCCCCGCCCGGCCTCAGCGAGCGCCAGTAGGTGATGCCCTGCGGCAGGTGGACGAACTCGTCCTTCTCGCCGCGCCGCACCGCCCTGCGGCCGGCGGCGAGCACTTCGTGGTAGGTGAGGCCGTCGGGGCCGGGCCGTTCGCGCGCGGGCATGGTGCACGTGTACCCGGGCCGGGCGCGGGCCAAAAGGGCCGGGGCCCGGCGGCTCTCGCCGCCGGGCCCCGGCCCCTCCCACCGCGCCGCCAGGATGGCCCGGCGGGCGTGCCCCTGCGAGCTCCTCAGCTCACGGCTCCGAGGGGAAGTGGTTGAACGGATGCGGGTCGTTGGGCGTCGCCTGCACCGCCGCGTGCCCGCCCATGACGGGCGTGCCGTGCGGAGCGAGCGTTGTCCCGGCGACGTGGTTGCGCGGATACGCGAACTGCTCCGCCTGCGGCACCTGGGCCGCGACCTCCTCGGCCAGCTGCCGGCGCAACGCCGGGTTCTCGGGGACCGGAACGGCGGCGGCGTCGACGGCGATGGAGAACGGGGCGACCTCGGCCGGGGCGGTGGCCGTCTGTGTGCCCGGCTGGTTGAGCGCGATCAGTACCGTGCCCGTGGCGACGACGACGGCAAGGGTGATGATGGCGGTCCACGGCACGCGGATGTGGTGCTGCTTCTGGGTGGCTGCGTAGCTCATGACTCCTCCTGGCTGGAAGCTGTCGTGCTGTCATGGCCAGCGTAGGACCGCGCCCCGGCGCGGTCCTCACCCGGTGTGGGTGATGTGGGCCGCACCGAGGCGGCGCAGGTATGCGGTGAAGCGGGCGAGCGGCGGCCGGATGGAGGCGTCAGGCGCCCAGGGCCGAGGCCCACCGGTCGCTGAGCATCGCTGAGAGCTCGGCGCGCCCGGCCTGCTCGGGCGGCAGCCCCTCGGGCCTCCTGTCGAGGCTCGCGCGGCCCCAGGGGAGCTCCACGACGTGCCTGCCGTACTCCACGCGGGCGCGGAGCTCGGCGGCGGGGGCCGGCGTGCAGACGAAGTCGCTGGCGTCGGCCACCAGCCCGGCCTTCATGTCGCGGCCGGGGCGCTCGGGCGTCAACAGGATCACGTAGGGCGCCGGGCCGAGGTGGAAGTCGCGCAGGATACGGCAGAGCTCAGGGCCCTCGATGTCCGGCAGGTCCCACTCGATCAGCGCGAGCCGCGGCGGGTCGTCGCGCATCAGGACCTCCAGAGCGCGAGCGCCGTCGCCGGCCTCGACGAACGTGAAGTCGGCGTCGGCCAAGGCCGCCGTCAGGGCCGCGCGGGAGCCCTCGCCCGTGTGCGCGATCAGTACGTCCACGTCGACTCCCTCCCCCAGGCACGCCGTGCTGCTCGTGTCTTCCGCTCTCACCCATGAGGTCGACGACGGGAATACCCGTTCTGCATAGGCAGGGCCTCCCGAGTAGGACCGGACGACCGTCCCCCACACTCGGCGAGCGCGGTGGCAGCGACCGCAGCCGCCGGAGATGTGTAGCCAGCGCAGGCGGCGGCCGCGCCGCGGCGTCAAGCGCTGCGGCCGCCCGGCCGATGCCACCATGGAGAGCCCGCGACGGCAGGACCCATGAAGGACGACGAGCACAGAGAGACGGCCCCGACCCTGCACGAGCTCGGACACGGGGAGCGCATGCCGGTCGGAGCCCGGCCGGCCGCGCCCGTGGCCGGCGCCTGGCTGCGCACCTGGCAGTGGGTGGCGGCGGCCGCGGTCACCGCCGCGCTGCTGCTGCTGACGCTCGCGGGCCACGGATGGGTGCCTCTGCTCTCGGGCGTGGACCTGGTCATCCACGAGGCGGGGCATGCCCTCACCGCGTGGGCTCCCCCGCTGCTGTGCTCGCTGGCCGGATCCGTGGCGCAGGTCACCGTCCCCCTCGCGCTGGCCGCGTACTTCGCCGTGCGCCGGGACGGCTTCGCCGTGATCGTGCTCGTCGCGTGGGCCGCCGAGAGCCTCAACGGCGTGGCCGTGTACGTGGCCGACGCGCAGGCCATGGTCCTTCCTCTTGTGGGCGACGACGGTTCGGGGGCCGGGCACGACTGGCACAACATCCTCGGCGGTCTGGGCCTGCTCGGGTCGACCGACAGCATCGCCGGCGCCGTGCGCGGCGCGTCGGTGATCCTCTTCGTCGTGGCCTTCGGCCTGGCCGCCCTGGGGTACGTGCGCGTGCACCGGGACTGAAGCGCGGCTCACGTACGGGGGGATGGCCGGCGGGCGGGCGCCGCGCGCGAGCGCGGGGGCTCAGGCCTCGGCCGCGTACAGGTGCCAGGTCCCCGGCACGCCCTTGAGCTCGTGCTCGCCGCGGTCGGCGAAGCTCAGGCCCGAGCCGGCCACGAGGTCGCGGACGGTGCCGGAGACGAGCACCTCGCCGGGCTCGGCCGGCCCGGCGAGGCGGCCGATCTCGTCGGGACCGCCGACCTCGATGCGCTGGCGCGTCTCGCCGCCGGCGATGGCCACAGCCGCCGTCGCGAGCGTGCGCAGGGGCCGCGTGATGCGCCGCGACAGCAGCAGCGCCGCGATCACCGACCCGGCCAGCGCCAGTAGCAGGGCGGCGGCGGCGCTGTTGCGCAGCTCCGCCGTGGCGCTCACGACCAGCGTCCGGTCCATGGCCATCTTGACGAGGCCGGAGCGATAGCCGTCGACGTCGTACACGGCCAGGTAGACGCTGCGCGCCGTGCCGTCGTCGAATGGCGCGCCGACCTGGTTGAGCACCCCGCTGGCGGCCCCCGCCGTCTCGTCGCCGCCGGCGGCCTTGGCCTGCGCCTCCGTGGCCGGCGTCAGTACGACGTCGGTGGCCGCGTCGATCGACGTCAGTGCGTCCTTGTCGAGCGGCCGCGCGGTCACCAGCATGCCGGTCGGACGGCTCGATCCCTCCTCGTGCACGTACTCCGCACTGACGACCCAGAGCCCGCCGTCGATGGTCTCGAAGCCGGCCACCGGCTCCCCGCCGCTGAGTCCCTCGGTGAGGCGCTGCACCTCGGGGATATTCCAAAGGGACGAGACCATCGCCCCGCCCCCGCCGGAGACGAGCAGGCGCCCGTCGGGGGAGTACACCTGGGCGAGGGCGCCGGGCGTGGCTGCCAGCGTCTCGAGCTGCCGCCGCACCTCGGTGTTGTCGCCGGTCGCGAGGGCCGCGAGCAGGGGCGGCCAGGAGGCGTAGTCGGCGCTCTCGCTCAGGCTCGCGCTGGTGAGGTCGTCGAGGGCTCGCCCCACCGCGACCTCTCGCTCGACGAGCCGCACGCTCTCCAGGTCGTGCAGCGCGCGCGCCGTCTTGGCGTAGGTGTAGGCGGCGTAGGCGAACAGAGGGATCACGGCGCAGCACACGCAGGCAACGGCGAAGCGCGTGCGCAGCGACCAGTGCGGCCCGCGCGACGGCGCCTCCTGCGGTCGCGCCGGCTCTTCCATCACTTCACCCACAGCTTCCAAGCGTCCACCCCGAACACCGGGTCAGTGCTGAACCCGCCGACACGCGCGCTCAACAGCCGGTAGTCGGCGGACTCGAAGAGCGGCAGGACGGGCTTGTCGGCGAGGATCTCGTGCGCCGCGCGCCGGCCGATGTCGAGCCTGCGGACCGGGTCGCTCGTGGCCCTGACGAGATCCAGCAGCCGGGTCACGTCGGGGTCACGGTAGCGGGCGCCGCTCGCGTGCTTGGAGAACCGGTACACGTAGAGGTCGTGGAGGAAGTTGCCGTAGTCGGGGAAGTCCGCGAGCCACCCCACGTGAAGAAAGCGGGGGCTTGGCCCGTCAGGAACAGCTTCTTGGAAGCGGACCCACGAGACCTGTTTCAGGCGTACCGCGATCCCGGCCGCCGCGCACGCACGCTGCACGTAGCCGCCGACGGCCGCGGAGAGCACGGAGAGCAGGAGAGCGACGGCGAGCAGTGCCGGAAGCGTGCGCGAGGTTGCCGCGCGCCGCGCACACCCAGACCCCTGCCCCGGCTCGCCCCTCACACGCCCAAGCTCGCGCATCCCGGCCCCTCGCTCCGCCTGCGGACACGACCCGACTATACGCTCCCGGCGTCGCCGGACGATGTCCGCGTGATCGTCGCGCTCCTCCACCCGCAGCCTCCAGCGCTCGAGCCCGTGGACCGGGTCCTCGGTGAACCCGGTGGTGCACGTCCTCAGGGGCCGGTGGTCGGTGCGACGCTGCCCTATGGCAGCGTCTCGCAGGATACGACTCTCGCGGAGCTGGTGGGCGACGTCTGCGTTCACGCCGCCACGCCGCAGCCGGGGCGGCGTGACGTCGCTCAGCGCAAGGCCGCCGCCGGTGCCCCCCGGCGGGGGGTCAGACCAGTGTGGTCGGCGCCGTGCGTTCGGGCCGGCCGGCGCCGGGCGGGCGTGCCCGCCTCAGGACGACCACTGGTCGGTGAGCACCGACTCCAGGACGGCTTTGACGCCGGCCACCACGCTGTCGCCGCCGGCTGCTTTGGCCTCACTGAGCACCGGCCGAGCCATGGCGATGAGCTCCTCGGCCTTCTCCTCCGCGCCGGTCACCCCGGCGACGGTCACGGTGATCGCCAGACACTCGGTACCGTGGCAGAACGGCCTCGCGGCCATGACCTGCCGCACGCGGTCGAGCGCGTCGCCGACGTCGGACTCGCCGGTCCGTGGGATGATGATCAGGAACTCGTCGCTCTCCAGGCGGCCGACCACGTCGTAGGGACGCAGGGTGCCCTTGAGCCGGTGAGCCACCTCGCGCAGGACCTCGTCTCCCGCGGCGTGGCCGTGCTGCTCGTTGACGGCGTTCAGGCCGTCCACGTCAAGGATGCCGATGCCCAGGGTGACCCGCTCCCGGCGCGACCGCACCAGCTCCTCTTCGAGCCGCCGTACGACCTGCGCCCTGTCGCCGACGCGCGTCAACGGGTCGAAGCAACGCAGCGACAGCTCGGCCTCGCCGGGACGCGGCACGATGATGCGCGCCTCCACGGCGGCCCGCGCGAAGGCCACGCGGGAGCGCAGCTCGGCCGCCGTGACCGGCGTGACAAGGAAGTCGTCGGCGCCGGCCATGGCTGCCTCGGTCACGTCGCGATCGTGCACCGGGGCCGTCACCACGATCAGGTACGGGGCCTCCGGCGGCCGCGCCTCGCGGAGCAGCCGGCACACATCCAGGCCACCCATACCCGGCAGGTCCCAGTCGAGGAGCGCCACCCTGGGGCCGTCGGCGCGCGAGAGCAGACTGCGTGCCGCCTCGCCGCCCGACGCCTCCCGGATCGAGATATCGCCGTCGGCGAGCCCCTGCGCGAGCGCGGTCCGCGCCTCGGCGTCTGCGTGAGCGATCAGTACGTCCAAGGCGTACGCCCTTCCCTCCAGGCCCGCCGTCGGGCGGACCGCCACTTCTCGCTCCTATCGTCGTCAGAGGGGTTCCCGGGGTGGATGGGTGAGACGCCCCCATAGTCATGGGTCACAGTACCGGGCGCGTGGTATCGCGACCGCCGCACGCTCGGCACCCAGCGGCCGCGCCCACAGGTCGCCCGTGATAGCGTGCTTGCACCGTGCCCCGCCCGCTCCCACCCTCACCAGGACCGCCCCGGCGTGGCCGCGGGCAGATGGCCCGACCGTGACCGCCACCCTGCTGGCCCTGTTCGCCAGCCTCTCCTGGGGCACCTCCGACTTCCTCGCCGGCATCGAGGCGCGACGGATGACGTCGTGGGCCGTCGCGCTGGTCAGCATGGCGGCTGCTGCGGGCGGCGGCCTGGTGGCCCTCGCCGTCGCCAGGCCGCCGGCTCCGACGGGCGCCGTCGTGGCGGCCCTCGTGGCCGGCGGCGTCTGCTCCGGCATGAGCGCGATCACCTACTACTTCGCGCTCAAGGTCACCAGGATGAGCATCACCTCGCCGATCCTGGCCGGCGCCGCTCTGCTGCCGGTGGCCTGGGGCCTGGCCAGGGGCGAGAAGCCGTCGACCCTGGCCATGGTGGGCATCGCCGTCACCATCGGCGGAATCATCGTCGTGTCACGGCCCGGCGGGGACAAGGACGACGCCCACCCGCGCACCACGCTCAAGGGCGTGCTGCTCGCCCTGGCGGGCTCGGCCTTCGCCGGCGTCCTCGTCATCACGCTCGACTACGGGGCCGCCTCCGACCCGCTGTGGGCGGCGACCGTGATCCGCTGCTCGGCGGCGCTGCTGTGCGCGGTGTGGGTCGCGGCGGCGCGCCCGGCCCTGCGACTGCGCCGGCGTGGCGTCTGGGTGGTGGCCGTGGCCGGCCTCATGGTCGTCCTGGCCAACCTGCTGTTCGCGCAGGCGACCACGCTGGCCGATCTGAGCGTGGTCGCGGTGCTCGGCTGGCTCAGCCCGGCCGTGACCATGGTGTACGCGTGGGTCCTTCTGCACGAGCGCATGCGCCCGCTGCAGCGGGTCGCGGCCGCCGCGGTGCTGGCCGGCGTCGTCTGCCTGGCGCTGAGCTGAGGTGAGCTGACGTGCTCGCGGCCGTGCTTGCCCTGCTCGCCAGCGGGACGTGGGGGACGTCGGACTTCCTCGCCGGCCTGCAGTCGCGACGGGTCTCTCCGTGGGCGGTGATGCTCGTGGGGACGGCCGCGTCGGCAGCTGGGTCCCTGCTGCTCCTCGCGTGGGCCCACGACGCCCCGGCGCCACCGCTGGTCACAGCGCTCGTGCTCGTTGCCGGCGGCGCCTGCTCCGGCCTCAGCGGCCTCGCCTACTTCCACGCCGTCACGTTCACCAAGATGAGCGTGATGTCCCCCATCCTGGCGGGCGCAGCGGTCGTGCCGGTGGTCTGGGGACTTCTGATGGGCGAGCAGCCGGCACCCCTGCAGGTGACCGGCATGGTGGCCACGATCGCCGGCATCGTCGTGATCTCCCGCCCCGGCCCGGCCTCACCCGACGACGAGTTGCCGGTGACCTGGACGGGCGTGGCGCTCACCGTGGTCTCCGCCGCCCTCGCCGGCGTCATGCTGGTCATCTTCGACTTCGGCGCCCACCGGGCCCCTGTCTGGACGGTGCCCATCGTGCGTTGCTCCGCTCCGGTCTGGGTGGCGTTGTGGCTCGCCGTCATGCGCCCCAGCCTGCGCCTGAAGGTGGCGCACGTGCCCCAACTGGTCGGCATCGGCTGCATGATCGTGCTCGCCAACGCCTTGTTCACGACGGCCACCGGGATGGCCGACCTGAGCATCGTGGCGGTGCTGGGCTGGCTGAGCCCAGCGGTGGTCATCCTGTGGGCACGCGCGGTGCTTCACGAGCGTCTGCGGCCCGACCAGTGGGTCGCGGCGGCGGCCGTGCTGGCCGGCGTGGTCTGCCTCGTGGTCGGCTGACGACCCTCCCCTCACCTGACCCAGAGCTGGGACATGTCCACGAAGCCCGTCGGGTCGGCGACGAACCCGCCCAGACGTTCGCTGGTCAGCCGGTAGTCGGCGAACTCGACGAGCGGGATGCTGGGCAGGTCGGCCATGATCTCGACGGCGGCGCGGCGGCTGAGCGCGTAGTGCCGCGCCACATCGCCGGTGGACCTCGCGAGGTAGAGCAGGCGGTCGACGTCCTCGTTCGCGTAGTACGTGCCTCCGTTCCCCGACAGGGAGCTGTAGTACAGGTCGTAGAGGAAGTTGTCGGCCGCCGGATAGTCCGCGACCCACCCGCTGAGGAACACCATCGGCATGCGCTTCGTGCCCCAGTCGGCCATGATCGCGTCCAGCGTCATGGGCCGCACCTGGAGGGAGATACCGGCGGCGGCACAGGCGGACTTGAGCCACTTCGCCGTATCCACAGCCTCCCGCAGCTCGCGCCAGCAGGCCAGCGTGAGCGCCGGGCTTCCGGCGGTTTCGTACAGCTGCCGTGCCCTGGCGGGGTCGTAGGCCGGCGCCGCCGCGCCGTCCTGCCAGCCGGCGAGCACCGGCGGCACGAGGCCTGCCTGCGGGAAGTAGGTGTCGTCGTAGACCGACGCCACCAGCGCCTCCCGGTCGACCGCACAGGCGATCGCCTGGCGAAGCTGCGATCCGCGCTCGCCGGCCATCGCGGGGTCCTTCATGAAGAACCCCACGTAGCGCATCGCCAGCGTCGGGAGCCTGCGCGCCGACCACTCACCGCTTGTCACCTGCGGCAGCTCGCGGGACGCAGCCACCTGACCGTGCGGCACCCAGGTGTAGTCGATGAGGCCCTTCTGGAACGCCTGGAGTTGCGCGGTGACGCTCTCGAACACCTGGAAGTGGATGCCCTGCAGGTACGGTCGTCCCGAACCCGCGTTCCACCAGTCGGGGTTGCCAACGAGGTCGATGGAGTCGCCGCGCACACGGCGCGACAGCACGAAGGGGCCGGTGCCCACCGGCTGCTGCTCGAAACGCGCGCGCCCGACGCGGCGCAGGTGGTCCACCGGCCAGACCCAGGCGGACTGGCCGCCCAGCGTGGTGGGGAACTCGGCGAAGGGCTGCTTGAGCGTGAACCGCACCGTGTAGCGGCCCAGAGCCTCGACGCCCACGTCACGCGGTGCGCCGTTGCCGTTGTCGTCGGTGCCCCGCAGGATCGCGTACATGTAGGAGACGGGACATGCGTTCGCCGGGTCGGCGAGGTAACGCACGTCGGCCACCACGTCGGCCGCGGTCACCTCGCGGCCCACCGGCGCCTGGAAGCGCACGCCGCGGCGCAGGCGGAAGGTCCACACGGTGGCGTCGTCGTTCGCCGACCAGCTCTGCGCCAGGCACGGCACCGTGGTGACGGTGCCGTCGTCGAGCACGCGGTAGCCCACCAGCCCCTCGAAGATCTGGTGGGCCACCTGCCTCGAATCGTTGTCCACTATCGAAAACGGGGCAAGAGAGCCCGCCGCCACCTGCATCGGGAAGTTGTAGGTGCCGCCCGGATGCGGCGCGGAAGACGGCGAGGACGACGCAGTGCCCGACCCGGGGCCGTTGCCGCTGCACGCGGCAACGCAGATCACGGCCAGAGCAAGGGCGGCCAGTCCGAACGCTACCGCCCCGCCTCCGCTCCGGTTCCCTGCCCGCGAAAACCAGTCCTGCGAGAGTCGTGCGCTCGTCACTCCGGCCCCCCGTCAACCGTGGGCTGGACTGTGATGAGTGCACCCGCTGCCGGGCGACGGCAGACCGGCGCGGCAGGAGCCGGGCGCGACCGGGACCGAGAGGCCGGGCCCCGGCGGGCGCTGCGCCGCCGCCGGTCCGGGCGCCGCGCCTCAGCCGCGCCGCCGGTCGTCCACCCGGTGGCAGGCCGACTTGCCCTGCCCCTCGGTGACGCGCGGCAGCGTGAACGGGTCGTGCAACTCGACCTTGGGGCTCACGCCGACCGTGGCCTTGATACCGGCCTGGATGCGCTTGCCGAGCCTCTCCCGCTCCTCGGCCGTGAACACCGTGAGGTCCGCCACCTCCACCTGCACCGTGAGCCGGTCGAGGTTGTTGACGAGCTCCACGACCATGCAGAAGTTGTTGGCGAACTCGCGGAAGCGGACGAGCACCTCCTCGATCTGGCTGGGGAACACGACGAGGCCGCCGATGGAGAGGGCGTCGTCGCTGCGCCCGGTGATGCGGCCGATGCGCGGGTGCGTGCGGCCGCACGGGCAGGGCTCCCAGGTCAGCGAGCTGATGTCGTGGCTGCGGTACCGCACCATCGCCGTGGTGTCGCTGGTGAGCGACGTCCATACGAGCTCGCCGGGGGCGCCGTCGGGTACCGGGGCGCCGGTCTGCGGGTCGATGCACTCCACCAGCAGGTGGTCGGCCCAGGCGTGCATGCCGCTCTTCTCGGGGCACTCGGCCGCCATGCCGGGACCGAGGAACTCGCCCATGCCGAACTCGTTGAACGGGTCCACGCCCATCGCTTCGGTCAGCCGGTCTCGGCCCGACTCGGGCCAGGGCTCGGCGCCGAAGAGGCCGATGCGCAGCCGCGAGTGCTCCGCGAGGTCGAGGCCGCGCTCCCTCGCCTTGTCGGCGAGGTAGAGGCCGTACGACGGCGTGGTGCAGATGGCCGTCACACCGAGGTCGAGGATGAGGTCGATGAGCAGCTCCTGGCGGCCGATGCCGGCGGGCACGACGCCGATGCCCGCGCGCTGGGCGCCGTACTGCAGGCCCACGCTCGTCGGCAGGCCGTACCCGAAGCAGTTCTGCAGCAGGTCGCCGGCACGCAGGCCGACCATCCACATCTCGCGGGCGTTGCGCAGCGCCCAGGCGTCCATCTCGAGCTGCGAGACCCAGATCGGCGTCGGTTTGCCGGTGGTCCCGGACGTGCTGTGGACCTCGATGACGTTGTCGAGGCCGCAGAGGCGCATGCCGGCCGGGTAGCAGTCGCGCAGCGTGTGCTTGTCGATGAAGGGCAGCAGGCGGACGTCGTCCAGCGTCTGGACGTCCGCCGGTTCCACCCCGGACTCATCGCAGAGCTGCCGGTAGACGGCGCTGCCGTCGTACGAGCGCGCGACCATCTGCTTGAGCCGCTCGAGCTGGACGGCGCGGAGCGCCTCGACCGCGAGCGTCTCTGCGGCCGGGTCGAAGTAGGTGTCGCCGGGCGCGGAGGCGGCCGCGGCCGGCCCCGACGCGCGGACCGCATCGAGCGCCGGAGTCATCGCGCCCCCACCTCCCGGCCGGCGGCGAACGCCGTCAGATTGAGCTCGTACCAGGCTTTGGGGACGTTGCGCGCGATGGCCTGCTGCCAGGTCTCCACTGCGAAGGGCAGGTGCGTGGAGAGCGCGCCGACCAGCACGATGCCGGCCACCTTGAGGTCGCCGACCTCGAGCGCCACGGCGTTGCCGTCCACGACCACCACATCGTGCCCGGCCGCCTTCATGCGCGCGGCGGCGTCGAACGGGTAGGCGTGCTCGCCCTGCGAGGCCAGCGGCGGCACGATCTGCTGCGTGTTGACGATGGCCACGCCGTCGGGCGTGAGCGCCGGCGCGGCGCGCAGCCCTTCCGCAGCCTCGAAGGCGAGCAGGTAGTCCACCTCGCCGGGGCTGATGCTCGGCGCCACCACCTGCTTGCCGATGCGGATGTGCGAGCTCACGCTGCCGCCGCGCTGGCTCATGCCACGGGTCTCGCTGAGCTTGACCTCGAGGCCGCCGTTGAGCAGCGCCACGTCGGCGATGACGGCGGCGGCCACGATCACGCCCTGGCCGCCGACCCCGACGACCATGATGTCGTCGACGACGCCGGGGGCGTAGTGCAGGGCGCAGGCGTTCTCGGGCGCGACGCCCGTCGGGTACGTCGCGCTCATGACGCACCTCCCTCGGCCTTGACGATGGCGCCGGGCCTGCAGAGCTGTGCGCAGAGCGAGCAGCCGGTACAGGTTTCCCCGTCTATCGCCACCTTGTGCCGCGTCTTGTGCATCGCGTCCGCGTGGTGCAGCGACGGGCAGCCGAGCTTCATGCACTGCTGGCAGGCGTTGCAGAGGTCCTCGTCCACCACGTAAGGCTCGCCGGCGATCTTGGCCGGGAAGAGCATGCAGGGCCGCGTGGTGATGAGCACGGCCGGGCCGTCGTGGGCGAGCCCGGCCTTCAGCGCCCTCAGGCAGGCGTCGTAGTCGTAGGGGTCGACCTGCTCGACGAGCTCGACGCCGAGGGCGCGGCAGATCGCGGCGATGTCGACGGGCTTCGTCTCGGCGCCGGCGAGCGTGCGCTCGTTGCCCGGGTTGGTCTGGCCGCCGGTCATGGCGGTGATGCGGTTGTCCTGGATGAGGACGAGCGTCTTCGTGCGCTGGTGGACGGCGTTGAGCAGGCCGGTGATGCCGCTGTGCAGGAAGGTCGAGTCGCCGATCACGGCGATGGAACCCTTCTCGCTGCCGCCGGCGCGCGTGAACCCCTGCTCGATGGGGACGCTGGCGCCCATCTCGAAGGCCGAGTGCATGTGCGAGACGGGCGGGAGCGTGGTGAGGTCGTAGCAGCCGATGTCGCCGTGCACGTCGAGGTCGAGCTTCTTCATGGCGGTGGCCATGCCGCGGTGCGGGCAGCCGGTGCACAGCACGGGCGGCCGCGGGATGACTGTGGCGTCCTCCGCGGCCTTGTCCTCGGCCCAGCGCGGCAGGTCGAGGCCGGCCTCGTAGAAGCCCCGGCCGACCCGCACGGCGGTGAGCTCGCCCCACTGCGGGAACCAGCGCTTGCCCTCGCAGGCGATGCCGGCGGCGAGCAACTGCTCCTCGAGGTATGGCTCGAGCTCCTCGACCACGAACAGCCGGTCGACGGTCGCCGCGAAGCGGCGGATCACCTCCATCGGCAGCGGCTGGATCATGCCCAGCTTGAGGAAGGCGGCGTCGGGCAGCGCCTCCTTGGCCGACACGTACGCCGCACCGGCCGAGACCACGCCGATGCGCGTCGCCCCGCCGCCGCGCAGGGCGACGAGGCCGGCACCGGCGGCGCCGGCTCCCGGCTCCACCCGGGCGAGCTCGCCGGTGAGCGCCGTCTCCTCGGCGTACTGCGTGAGGCGCTTGACGCGCTCGAGCAGGCTGCGGTGCAGCGGCCGCGAGAAGCGCGGCAACAGGCTGTACTTCTCGGTGATGCGGTGCGGCGGCTTGCGCGGCGGATCCGGCCGGCGCAGGCCGCGTGGGTCGCCGTCGCCGGGCACGGCCTCCGCGCCGCCGTCCTCGTCCTCGCCGATGCGCACCAGCGACTTCTGGTGCGCCGTCTGGATGCTCAGGCGCACCATGACGGGCACGTCGAACTGCTCGCTGAGGTCGAAGGCAAGGCGCGTGTACTCGTAGCAGTCCTGGCTGTCGGCCGGCTCGAGCATCGGCATGCTGCTGATGCGCCCGAAGTAGCGGTCGTCCTGCTCGGTCATGCCGCTGGCCATGCCGGGGTCGCCGGCCAGGCACACGACGAGGCCGCCGTTGACGCCCGTGTACACCGAGCTGATGAGCGGGTCGGCGGCCACGCTGGCGCCCGCGCTCTTCATCGCCGTGAGCGCGCGGGCGCCGCCCATGGAGGCCCCGAAGGCCACCTCATAGGCGACCTTCTCGTTGGTGGACCACTCGGCGTAGACGCCGTCGTAGCGCGCCAGGTTGGTGACGATCTCGGTGCTGGGCGTGCCGGGATACGCCGCCGCGACCTGCACGCCGGCCTCCCAGGCGCCGCGCGCCACGGCCTCGTTCCCGAGCATCAGATGCGTTTCCATAAGGCTCCTCGTGTGACGGGCGCGCGGGGGCGCGCCGCGCCCACGATACGCAGGCGGCGCGGCGGGGCGCAAGCGCGCCGGGCGGCCGTCCCCGTGTCGGGACAGACCCGCCCACCGGACCGCCCGCAGGCGCGCGGGGCCCCGCCTCACCAGTCGGCGAAGGCCTCGCCCTCCCGCTCGAGCACCCGCAGGCACGCGTCCACGACCAGCGGGTCGTACAGGGTCCCGCGGTTGGCGCGGATCTCGTCGAGCGCGGCGTCCAGACCGAGCGCGGGGCGGTACGGCCGGTGCGATGCCATGGCCTCGACGACGTCGGCCACGGCGAGGATGCGCGCCTCGAGGATGATGGCGTCGCCGCTGAGGCCGCGCGGATACCCGGAGCCGTCGAGGCGCTCGTGGTGCTGGTACACCGTCTCCGCGATCGGCATGCGGAAACGCACGCCGGCGAGGATGTCGCGCCCGGTGACCGGATGGGCGCGGATGAGGTCCATCTCGTAGTCGTTGAGGACGCCGGGCCGGTTGAGGATCTCCGCCGGCACGGAGATCTTGCCCACGTCGTGGATCATCCCGGCGCGCTGGATGCCGCGCACCCACTCCGGGGACATGTCCATCTCGACGGCGATAGCCTGCGCCAGGCGCGCGACCCGCCGCTGGTGGCCGGCGGTGTACGGGTCGCGCGAGTCGATCGTCTGCGCGACCACCTGGATCACGCCGTCGAGCACCTCCTCCAGCTCGGCGGTGCGCTGGTCCACGAGCGCAGCGAGATGGTCGCGTTCGCGCTGCTCGCCGCGGTTCGCCTCCTTGACCTTGGCCATGGCGCGGATCTGGGCGATGAGCTCCTGGTCGTCGAGCGGCTTGCTGAGAAAGCCCTCGGCGCCGAGCTCCAGCGCCCTGATGCGGCTGCTGCGGTCGGTGCGCAGCGCGGTGAGAAAGACCACGGGGATCGTGCGCAGCTCGTCGTCGGCCTTGAGCTGCGCGCAGACCTGGAAGCCGTCCATGCCGGGCATGACGATGTCGAGCAGGATGACGTCGGGGTCCTTGCGCCGCGCCATCTCGAGGCCGTCGGCCCCGTTGCTCACGGTGTGCACAACGCACCCCGGCAGCGCATCGGTGGCCACCGCCTTCAGGGCGATGAGGTTGTCGGGGTTGTCGTCTATCGCGAGAAGCGTGACGCGCCCGTCCTGCGGGCCCTCCAAGCTCACGGCAGGATCTCCCGGAGCGTGGCGAACAGGATGGCCACGTCCACCGGCTTGGAGACGTAGGCGTTGAAGCCGTGTGCCAGGATCGCGTCCTTGTTGCCGCTCATCGCGCTGGCCGTCACGGCGACGACGGGGATGTCCCTGGTCGCCGGGTCGCGACGCAGCTCCTCCAGGGCCTGGATGCCGTCCATGACCGGCATGGCGATGTCCATGAGGATGATGTCGGGCGGGTCCGAGCGGGCGCGCTCCACGCCGGCCAGCCCGTTCTGCGCCTCGAGCACGCGGAACTTCTCGCCGAGCAGCGCCCTTGCGGTACGACGGCTGTCGGGGTCGTCCTCCACGAGGAGCACGACCGGCGGGCCGTCGTGGCCGTTGTGGCCGTCGCCGGCGGCCCGCGCCGCCGGGGCGGCGCCGTGCCCGAGCATCTCCCGCACCAGCGCGAGCAGACGGCTCCTGCTCACGTCGCCCTTCTGCACCAGCTGGTGGACGCCGTTGCCCTCGAGGAAGCTGAGCTCGTCCTTCGTGACGTGCTTGGCCGTCAGGATGAGGACGGGGATGCCGCGCGTGCGCTCGTGCTCGCGGATCGCGCGCAGCACGGCGAAGCCGTCGACCTCGGGCATCATGAGGTCGAGGATGAGGGCCTCCGGGACCTCCTCGGCGATGCACGCCAGCGCCTCGCGGCCGTTGCGCGCCACGCTGACCGTGTAGCCCTCCGGGCGCAGGATGTCGAGCAGCTGGACGACGGCCGGCTCGCTGTCCTCCACGAGCAGCAGCCTGTGGCCGCGGCCGGAGTCCTTCGGCGCCGGCCCCGCTGCCCGCGCCGGCCGCACCTCCTCCATGCCGGCGGCCTCGGCGGCCGGCGCGTCCGCGACAACCTCGCCCGATCCGTCCACCGACTCCAGCCGCAGCGTGAAGGTGGAGCCCTCGCCAAGCACGCTCTCGACCTCGATGGTCGCGCCGAGCAGGTCGGCGTACTTGGCGGCGATGGCCAGGCCGAGGCCCGTGCCGCCGTACTTGCGGGCCGTGCCGTCGTCGGCCTGGCGGAACTCGTCGAAGATCGCCGTGAGCTGGTCGTCCGCGATGCCGATGCCGCTGTCGCTCACGGCGATCGCGTAGCCGTGGCCCTTGCGCCGCACGCGCACCTGCACGGCGCCTTCGTCGGTGAACTTGACCGCGTTGCCGACGATGTTCGTGAGGATGTGGCGCACCTTGGTGAGATCGCTGACGATGGGCGACGGGCCCATCTCGGCCGACAGCGTGAGGTCGATGTGCTTCTCGTCCGCCTGCGGGCGGATGGTCTCGACCACCTCCTCCAGCAGCGAGACGAGCGAGAACGTGTCGGGCCGGACCTCCTCGCGCCCGGACTCGATACGCGACAGGTCGAGGATGTCGTTGATGAGCGCCAGCAGGTTCTTGCCGTTGCGCTCGATGACCTCGAGGTAGCCGTACTCCTCGTCGGGGACGGCGCCCTCCAGGCGCCGGCTGAGCACACCCGACAGGGCGATGACCGAGTTGAGCGGCGTGCGCAGCTCGTGGCTCATGTTGGAGAGGAAGACGGTCTTGAGACGGTTGGCGCGCTCGAGCTCCTCCGTCTGGCGCTCGAGCGCGGTGTTCTGCTCCGTGAGCTCGTCGCCCTGCGCCGCGAGCTCGCGCTTCTGCGACTCCAGCTCCGCGTTCTGCTCCTCGAGGCGCATGGCGAAGTCGCGCACCTGGCGGAACACGAGCACGCCGTTGAGGCGCGCCGTGAGCACGCTCCACACGTCCTCGACCAGCTGCAGGTCGGCCTCCGTGTAGGCGCGCACGCTGACGAGCGACACCGCGGCCACCACGCGGTCCTCGCTCACGACAGGGACGGCGATCATCTCCCGGGGCACGAACTCGCCGGCGGTGCTGAGGAGGACGAAGCGCGTGCCCTCGGGCAGCGTCGTGCGGTTGATGCGGCGCGAAGCCACCGCGGCCCCGAGCTCGCCTTCGAGATCGTCCACGGAGAACGCGTGGCGCGCGTCGGGGCTCAGACCGATGGACTCGAAGTGCTCGAGCGCGGTGCCGTCGGCCGAGAGCAGGTAGACGGCGGCGGCCTGCGAGCCGGTGTGCTCCATGAGCGACTCAAGGACGCCGCGGCAGAACGCCTGCAGCTCGTCTTCGCGCAGCATGACGCCGGCCAGGTCGGCCGCGTCGGCGCTGAGCCGCGTACGCGTCTCGATGCCGCCGGCCATGGCGTTGAACGACGCCGCGAGGTCGCCGAACTCGTTGTGGGCCGAGTACGCGCTGCGCGCCCCCAGGTCGCCCTCGTGGAAGCGCTCGGTCGCCGTCTGCAGGTCGGCCAGCGGGCGCCGGATGCGCCGCACGAGCAGCCATGAGATGACCAGAGTGGCCACGACGACGAGGCCGCCGATGAGGCCCAGCTGGATGAGGAGCGACGTGTGCTGCGCCTGCGCGTCGGCGTAGAAGCGGTCGGCGCGAGCGGCGGCGAAGTCACTGATCGTGGCCACGGCCTCGAGCACAGCCTGGGCCTGACGATCGCCCGCGCCGTCCGGCATCGTGCGCGCGGCCGCCACGTCGCGCTCACCCGTCTGCAGCAGCCGGGCAGTCTCGGCGCGGATGGCGTCCCACTTGTCGAACTCCTGTTCGGCGCGCTCGATGTCGCTGCTCGAACCCAGGTACCGATCGTGCAGGACGGCGAACTGGTGGTCGGCGTCGTCCACGGCGACGTTGATCGACTGCAGCGCCGCTTCGATCTGCTGCTGGTCGTTGGCCACGAACAGGCTCTTCATGTCGCGGTGGATGCTGAGCACGTCGGCCTTCAGCTGCCCCACCGCGGCTCTCACCTGGAGCGGGTGTTCGTACAGCCCCCTAGTCTGGTCGAAGAGTAGCGTGCACTGCCACGCGGCCAGCACGACCAGCGCGACGACCATGGCGACGATGACGCCCAGTCCCACCTTGAGCTGGGTGCCGATCCGCCAGTCCGCGAACATCGTCCTCACCTGCGCTTTCTGAACACGGCGGCCGGCGGGATGAAGGTCTCGAACCCGCCCGCCTGCTGCACAGCCGCCCGCTCGACCGCGCCGGTGACGAGGAACCCCCGCGGCGCGAGACAGCGGCGCATCTTGGCCATCACGGCCTCACGTGCCTCACTACAGTAGTAGAAGAGTACGTTACAGCAGAAGACCAGATCGAAATCGCCGAAGATGCTCGCCGGCGGGCTGCTCGAGTACAGGTCGAGCAGGTCGTAGGCCGAGAGTTCCACGCGCTCGCGCAGGGCGGGCAGCACCGCGTTGAGCCCGCGGCGGCGCTCGAAGTGCCGTGACACCTGGGCGAGCGGCACCGGGCCGAGCGCCTCGTCGGTGTACTCGGCCCGCTCCGCCTCGGCCACGCACGCCGGGCTGAGGTCGCTGCCGAAGACCCGGTACGGGACCGGCGGCTCGGCGGCGGCGGTCACCTCGTCGAGGAGCATGGCCAGGGACCACGCCTCCTCGCCGTGGGCGCAGGCCGCCGACCATACGCGGATCTCCCCGCGTCCGTCGCGCTGGTGCGCGTTGACGACGAGGGGGACGACGAGCTCCCGCAGCACCGCCCAGGTGAGCGGCTCGCGGTAGAACTCGCTGTACGTGACACTGAGGGCGTCCACGAGGGCGCAGCGCTCGGCCGCGTCATCGGCGAGGAGCGTGACGTAGGCCGCGGCGGACGCGGAGCCGCTGAGGCCGACGCGCTTGCGCAGGGTCGTCTCCAGAAAGCGCTCGTCGTAGCGCCCCAGGTCGACATCCTCTGCGCTCCGCATCACCTCGCTCGCGCGCCCTATCCACGCTCGCGACATCCGCCCCTCCCTGCAGGCGGCCGGCGGGCCGCCACCGTCGTGACCAGCCGGTTATACCGCGTCGAGCACCTTCTGGCGATAGCTCTCCATCACCGGCATGGGCACACCGAGCCCCTCGCCGGTCGCGAGCACGTCGCAGTAGAAGCGGCGCATCTCGGCGGCGTTCTCCAGAAAATGCCCGGCGCGCAGGGTGCGCTGCACCCACGGCGTCGTCGCCGTCGCCGCCACGGTCGCCGCGACCTGGGCGGCCGGCAGCGCGAAGTAGGGCTCGACCTCGGGGAAGACCCGAGGGTCCACGCCGCGCGCCTCGACCACGGCCAGGCACTCGAGCACAGCCGGGACCATGCGCTCGCGCAGCCCGGCCTCGTCCGCGTAGAACCGTTCCAGGCCGCCGGCGTAGATGACGCTGCCGATGGTGCCGGCGGCCTGGGCGAAGTGCAGCCAGAGCCAGTCGCGCATATCTGGCTTGCGCTCCGGTTTCATGCCGACGGAGTCGAGGAAGTCCTGAACCTGCCGCGCCCAGGACGGCGACTGGCCGGCGATGGGACCGACGCGGTACTGGGGGCTGAGGTTGAACACCAGCAGATCGTCCTCATGCCCCCCCGTGGAGGCCGGGTGGGCCCACAGGTACTGCTCGCGCGGCAGCACCGCGTCGACCGCCTCGAGGCCGTCCCAGTTGGCGCTGAAGAGCACGAAGCGCGCGTCGGGGAGCGCCTCCTTGAGCTGGCGCACGGTGTCGACCAGCTGGTAGTGCTTGACGGGCACCAGCACGATGTCGAACGGGTCGGCCGCCGAGACGGACTCCGTCACCCTGGGGCGGTAGATGGCCTTGCGCAGGCGCGGCCGGCCGGGGCGCATATCGAGGATGTCGGCGTAGATCCTGTCCACCTGCTCAGCGCGTCCCGGCCGCACCAGGTGCGTCACCTCGTGCTGCGCGTCCGTGAACGCCCAGCCATAGCCGGTGCCGATGACGCCGAGTCCGACGATGAGGATATTCATTCCGACTCCAGCCATCGGGCGACGATCGCTTCGACCTCGTCGGCCCCGATCGTCTGCTGCGCCTTGCCCAGGATGCTCAGCAGCGTCGCATTGTCCTTCTGCACCGGGAGCGTCATCTGCCCCTCGTCCACGGCGGGACCTGCGGCGCCCACCTGATCAGAGAGGCCGAACTGGTTGACGTAGTACACACCCACGAGCTCATCGAGGATGGCCGCTCCCGCCTCGGCGTCGGCGACCGCTCTCACCGCATCCGGGTACCCCGGGACCACCAGCGTCTCCAGCCCGGCGTCGTCGGCGATCTGCTGTCCGGAGTCGTCCTGCACCACGGCCACCTTCATGCCGCCGAGGGAGTCAAGCGACGTGACCGCGGCCGCGTCGGCCGCAGTGGCGAACATGCGCGTGGGGATGGCCAGGTAGGACGGACCGAACGCGAACCACTCCTTGCGGCTCTCGAGCGGGAAGATGCCCTGCAGCGAGTCGTAGGTCCCGGCCTTGAGCCCCTCCAGCTGGTCGGCGAACTGCACGGGGAAGAACTCGATGCCCACGCCGAGTCGCTCGCCCAGCAGGCGCCAGTAGTCGGCGGCGATGCCGATGGCCTCTCCGTCGTCGTCCACGAAGCCGAACGGCGGGTAGTCGTTGAACGCGCCGATGCGCAGCGTCCCCTTGTCGGTGAGCCAGGCCTGCTCCTCGGCGGTGAGCGCCGGCGCGCCGCTCGCGGCCGGCGACGAGACCGGGGTGGACCCGGCATCCTCCGAGGCCGTCGTGCCGGACGACCCGCACCCCGCGAGAAGAGCCGCCGCGACGACGACGGCCGCCGCGAGCGCCACGGGCCACCGGGCACACCGGCCCGCCCACCAGATCCTGACAGTCCCCTTTGCGTGATCCACGCTGCTCTCCTCGCTCCAGATTCCGTGGGCGCTGCTCACTCGTGACGCCCAACACCCGTTCTCGGCCGCCTCGCCTGCCGGGCGGCGGCACTGACCCGTTCCGCTCTAGTGTCGGCCCACGGGGGCCGAAACAGTAGCCCGACGACCCGCCGGGCGCGAAGACGAAGGTGCGGACGCACGGACGCCGCGTGCGCGCGCCGGACCGGTGGTCACCGAGACCTGAGGGCGCTTCAGGATCCCGACAGTAGTCGCTCGCGCAGATCCCGCAGCGTCGCGAGCGCCTCGTCGTAGTCGAAGTCCTCGAGCTGGCGGCCGAGCGTGCGGGCATCCTGCCCGCAGGCGGCCGCCAGCGCCTCGGCCGCCTCCGCGTACAGCTGGTTCGCGGCCGTGTTGCCGGCGGCCACGAGCGGCTCGAGCCGGGCGAGCACATCCGCGACCTCGAGCCAGTCCACGGCCGCCGCCGAGTCCCCGGCCGCGCCGGCCGGCAGGGCCCCGCGGAGCGCGGAGGTCAGGCCGTCGAGCTCGACGGCCACGCGCTGTGCACCGGCGGCGAGCACGTCCGCGCTCTGCTGCCGCCGCGCCGCCGCCTCGAGCTCCGCGGCGGCATCCTGCAGGCGCCGGGCGCCGAGCGTGCCGGCCACCCCCTTCAGCGTGTGCGCCTTCTGGCGCAGGCCCTGGACGTCGCCCGCCCGAGCCAGGGCCAGCAGCTCCACACCGTCGCCGCCGTGGCCGTCCACGAACCGGCACAGCAGGTCCAGGTACCGGTCGACCGCGCCCATGAGCGTGCGCAGTCCGGCCTCCGTGTCCAGCCCGTCGACGGCGCGGACCGCCTCCGGCAGCTCGCCCTGCGCGAGCGCCCTCGGCTCGGCGCCCGCCGCGTCCGCCTGCGCCCGGGCCGGCAGCCACCGCACGAGGTGCTCGTACAGGACCTGCGGCTCTACCGGCTTGGCGACATGGGCGTTCATCCCCGCCTGCAGGCTGGCTGTGCCGTCCTCCTCGAAGGCGTTGGCCGTGAGCGCGAGGATGGGCACCGCGCGCCAGCCCGGCAGCTGCCGGATGAGCCGCGTGGCCTCGAGCCCGTTCATGACCGGCATCTGTACGTCCATGAGCACCAGGTCGTAGCGCGTCGCCGCGGCCATGTCGACGGCCTCCCGGCCGTTGGCGGCAACGCTGACGTGCATCCCGACGGCGCCCAGCAGCAGCGTGGCCACCTCCTGGTTGATGGCGTTGTCTTCGACGAGGAGCACGTGGGCGCCGCGCCGCCGGCGCAGCTCCTCGTCCAGCTCGCCGGCCGGCGCCGCCTCGAAGGTCACGCCGCCGGCCATGGACTCCATCAGCGCGTCGCAGAGGACGGACCGGGTCACCGGCTTGGTGAGCACCCGCGTGACCCCGGCCCCCACGGCCGCGTCGCGCGGCACCTGCGAGCCGTAGGCCGTGGCCATCAGGTAGCTGGGCCGGTGGGCGAGCGGCAGCTCCTGCAGCCGGCGCGCCACCTCGAAGCCGTCCATGCCCGGCATCTTCCAGTCGATGATGAGCAGCCGGTACGCATCGCCGGCGGTGTCGGCGCCGACGACGGCCTGCAGCGCGGCCTCGCCCGACCCGGCCGCGTCCACCCGCATGCCGAACTCGGTGAGCATGGCGGCCAGGATCTCGCGCGCGTCCTCGAGGTCGTCCACCACGAGGGCGCGCGCGCCGCGCAGCGACTCGATGGTGGCGAGCTGCTGCGGCGTCTGGTCGGAGCGTGCGAACGGGAGCTCCGACCAGAACGTGGTGCCGGCGCCCACCTCGCTCTGCACGCCGATCGTCCCGCCCATGAGCTCGACCAGGCGGCGGCTGATGGCGAGCCCGAGGCCGGTGCCGCCGAAGCGCCGCGTCGTCGAGCTGTCGGCCTGCTCGAAGGTGCTGAACAGGCGGGCCACGTGCTCGGGCGTCATGCCGATCCCCGTGTCTCGCACCTCGAAGCGCAGCGTGACGTCGTCCTCGCGATCGCCGACGGCACGGGCCACGATGGTCACCGTGCCGGCGTCCGTGAACTTGACGGCGTTGCTCACGAGGTTGAGCAGGACCTGCCCCAGCCGGTGCCCGTCGCCGCGCACCATGAGCGGCAGGCTGCCGAGGTCGGCCAGAAGCTCGAGGCCCTTGTCCTCCGCCTGCTCGGCCACGATGGCGCACACGTGGTCGACCACGCGCGTGGGCTCGAAGTCCTGCACCTCCAGGGTCATCTTCTGCGCCTCGATCTTGGAGAGGTCGAGGATGTCGTTGATGAGGTGCAGCAGGTGCTGGGCCGCGCCCGACATCTTGTCGACCTGCTGCAGCTGCGTTGCCGAGAGCGGCTCGCGCTTGATGAGGTGGGCGAAGCCGATGATGGCGTTCATGGGCGTGCGGATCTCATGGCTCATGTTGGCGAGGAAGCTGCTCTTGGCCGCGTTGGCGGCCTCGGCCTCGGCCCGGGCCGCCTCGAGCTCGCCGGTGCGCTTCTCGACCAGCTCCTCCAGGTGCTGGCGGTACAGCCCCAGGGCGATGGCCGTCTCGCGCCGGTCGAGGTGGTCGGCGACGCGGTGGACGATGGCAAGCAGGAGCTCGCGCTCCTCCCTCAGGAAGGGGCCCTCTTCTGCCTCGGGACGCTCCTCGCCGTAGACCACGGTGAGGCTGATCTCCCCCAGCTCGCACTGCGCCGTCGCCACCTGCGCCCAGCGCGTCTCCACGAAGCCCGGCGTGGCGCAGCTGCCGCCCGGCCAGTCGACACGGGCCGACGTGACCTCCGGGAACTGCCATCCCGGCGGGACCAGCTCCACGAGGTTGCGCATGAACTCGGGCACCGGCATGTCGCCCGCCTCGGTGAGCCAGATGACGCTGGCCAGGCAGCGCTGCTCCTTGATGCGCTCGCCCAGCGCGTGCTGCGTCCTGAGGATCTCGCTGACGTCGCGGCCGATGCCGAGCAGGCCGATGGGGGCGCCGGCTTCGTCGAAGACCGGCGCCCTGATGACCTCGAAGCTGCCGGTGTGGCCGTCGTCCTGGAAGGTGAGCTCCATCAGGTCGGTGCGCTGCCTGAGGCTCGCGAAGACGGCCGCGTCGCCGCTGCGCCGCGCGGCGGCAGTCTCCCGGTCGGTCAGGTCGTCCAGGGTGCACCCGAGGATCGCGTCCTCGGGACGCCCGTAGAGCCGCTCGAACGCCTGGTTGCAGGCGATGTAGCGGCCCTGCATGTCCTTGGCCCAGACCAGGTCGGGGATGGCACGGAACAGGGTGCGCAGGCGGGCGCGCTCGCGCCCGAGCTCGAGCTCGGCCTCCTTGCGGGCGCTGATGTCGTTGATCGCGACCATCACCGCCGGCTCGTCCTCGTAGTCCACGACAGACGCCGAGACCAGGGCCCAGTACGGCTCGCGCCGCCAGTCGAGCATGCGCATCTCGCGGTCGTACACCACGCCGTCGCGCCCCAGAGCGTCGAGGAACGCGACGCGGTCGCTCGGGTCCTCGTAGAAGTCCACCGCAGGGAGCCCCACACCCTGTTCCTCGTCGAAGTGCATCTGCCGCTGCGCCCGCCGGTTGCCGTAGCGCATGGTGCCGTCGCGCAGGCGCACGATGAAGATCGGGAACGGCGCGCTCTCGAGCAGGCCGCGGAAGCGCTGCTCGTTGCGCAGCAGCTCCCGCTCGACCAGGTGCTCCTGCGTGATGTCGCGGATCACGGCCGCGCACCTCTCGCCGTCGGCCGTGCGGCTGAGGCGGCCCTCGAACCAGCGCGTGCCGTCCGGCATGGGGAGCTCGTACTCGACGGTCACGAGCCCTCCGTCGCGGATCGCCGCCTGCAGCGCCGCGGAGATCGACGCGGCCACGTCGGACGGCAGAACATCCTCGAGCCGCCTGCCGATGAACACCTCGGGGGGCACGTACAGCCCGGAGCCCTCCCCGGCGCGGTAGTCGAGGTACACGCCATCCCTGTCCAGGAGGAAGAAGAGGTCGGGGATCGCCTGGAACAACGTGCTGAGGACGACCTCGTCACGGCTCGCGCGCTCGACCGCGGCGTGCAGATCGGTGACGTCCTGGGTGGCGCCCTCGACGCGCACCACGCGCCCGTCCTCCACGACCGGCGCCCCGACCACGCGGAGCCACTTGCGCGCGCCGCGGACGGTGGTCACCGCGGTCTCCAGCTCGTAGGGCAGGCCCGTGACGACGGCCGCGGCGACGGCCGCCTCGATCTCGGCGCGGTGCTCCGCAGACACCCCCTCCCAGGTGGGGACCCCCGCCTGCGCCGGCGACTCGAGGTCGTGGATGCGGTACAGCTCGTCGCTCCAGTGGCCCTGCATGGTGTCGATGTCCGTGTACCAGCCGGCCACCTTGGCGAGCCGGCCCGTGAGCTCCAGCATGACGCGCTGCTCGTGCAGCTCCCGGCGGAGCTGCCCTGCGTCGGTGCCGGTGCCGGCCGGCGGCGAGACGTCCGGGGGCATCAGGCCGGCCCCGCCGCAGGCGCCCAGGCCGGCCCGCCGAGCACGCCGCCCTCCCGGGGCTCCTCGTCCCGCAGCGTGCGCTGGATGGTCTCGAAATCCCTGCGGACCGTGAGGAACGCATCCACGATCTCGGGGTCGAAGTGCGTGCCGGCCTCCCTGCGCAGGTGCTCCGCGGCCTCGTCCAGCGTCCACGGCCGCTTGTACACGCGCGGCGCCGTGAGGGCGTCGTAGACGTCGGCCAGCGCCATGAGACGGGCCGGCAGCGGTATGTCGCTGCCGCTGAGCCCGTCCGGGTAGCCCGAGCCGTCCCAGCGCTCGTGGTGCCACGTCGCGATGGTCCCGGCGGTCTCGAGGAACGCCAGCGATTCCGGCTTGGTCACGGCCGCGCTGCGGTCCACGGGCAGCGTCTTCTGGATGGCGCGGCGGATGACCTCGCCGCCGATGCGGGCGTGCGTCTTCATGACCGCCCACTCCTCCGGCGTGAGCTTGCCGGGTTTGAGCAGGATGCGGTCGGGGATCGCGACCTTGCCGATGTCGTGCAGCGGCGAGGCCTTGACGATGCGCGTGAGGCGCGGCTCCGCGAGCTGCGGCCGGTACGACGAGGTGGCGTGCAGCTGCCGCGCCAGCACGCCGATGAACGCCTTGGTGCGAAGGATGTGGTTGCCGGTGTCGGCGTCGCGGGTCTCGGCCAGCTCGGCGAGCAGGCCCAGGCTCAGCTCCTGCACGAGCAGGTTCTCACGCATGCGCCGCTCCACCTCGGCCTCCAGCCAGTCGTTCTGGCTCCTGAGGCGGTCGCGCGCCTGCTTGATCTCCAGGTGGGCGCGCACCCGCGCCTGCACCACGGCGGGGGTGATGGGCTTGGTGATGTAGTCCACGGCGCCGAGGGCGAGGCCGCGCTCCTCCTCCACGTCGTCGTCGAGCGCGGTCACGAAGATCACCGGTATGTCGCTGGTGCGGGCGTCGCTGCGCAGCTCCTCGATCACGGCGTAGCCGTCCATGCCCGGCATCATCACGTCCAGCAGGATGAGGTCGGGCTGAGGGTCGCCCACGGCGGCGCGCAGGGCCTGCTCCCCGGAGCGGCAGGCGCGCACCGTATGCTCCGGGCTGAGCAGCTGGTTCAGGACGGTGAGGTTGGTGGGCTCGTCGTCGACGATGAGGATGGTGGAGCCTGTCACGCCTGCCCTTCGGTCGCTGACGAGGACGGAGCCACCGTGCCTGCGAGGCGCATGGGCGGACGCGGCGCATCCCTGCGGTCATTCGTCGACAGACGCGGCCGCAGTCTTGAGCCGACGGGTCGCGGCAGGCGTGGACCGCGCGCCCGGGCGCGGCCCGGCACAGCGCCTGCTGGTAGGCTCGCGCTGCCGGGCGGCCCGGCGCCAGTGGCGGCCGCCTCCGGCGGACCCATGGCCAGGGCGAGGAGAAGGACGCGACATGAGCGACGGCGACCGGCGGCAGACACACGACGACCCCCAGGCCGCGTTCGCGGACAGGCCGGTGGCGGTGATCGGCGCCGGCCTCACCGGCGCCAGCTGGGCCGGCCTGTTCGCGGCTGCCGGCCTCGAGGTGCGCGTGTTCGACGTGCAGCCGGAGCGCGTGGAGGAGGCGCTGGAGCGGGCCAACCAGGCCGCCTTCCTGCTGGCGCGCAACGGCCTGGCGGAGCGCGGACCGGCGTCGCGCGGCCGCGCCGCGCTGCGCGGCGCGACCAGCCTGGCCGAGGCGGCCGCCGGCGTCGGCCACGTGCAGGAGTGCGTGCGCGAGGACCTCGCCCTCAAGCGCGAGGTCTTCGCGGCACTGGACGAGGCGGCCCCGCCGGACGCCCTGCTGTGCACGAGCTCGTCCGGCCTCTCCATCGGGGAGGTCCAGACGGCGGCGAGGCGCCCGGAGCGCTGCCTCGCCGCCCACCCGTACAACCCGCCGCACCTGGTGCCGCTGGTGGAGCTGGCCCCCGGCCCGCTCACGTCGCCGGAGGCGATGGCGCGGGCCGAGGCCTTCTACACGGCCGCCGGCAAGAAGCCGGTCGTCCTCACGCGAGACATCCCCGGCTACCTCGCGAACCGGCTCTCCGCCGCCCTGTGGCGCGAGGCGGTGGACCTCGTCCTGCAGGGCGTGGCCACGGTCGCCGATGTGGACCGCGCCGTCGCCTGCGGCCCCGGCCTGCGCTGGGCCGCCATGGGCCCGCACCTGCTCTACGACCTGGGCGGCGGCCCCGACGGCATCCGCGGCCACGTGGAGCACCTGGCCGCGGTCAAGGAGGGCATGCTGCGCGACCTGGCCACGTGGACGCGCTTCCCGCCCGAGACCGGCGAGGTCCTGGAGGGGGGCCTCGCGGAGGAGAAGGCCGGGCGTACCTACGAGGAGCTCACGGCGGAGCGCGACCGCCTGCTCATCGCCTACCTGCAGGCGCAGCTCGAGCTGCGCGACGGCGGCTGACGCGGCGCGCCGCAGGCGCGGCGGGGTCGGCCGGGGCCCGCCGCGGCCGGCTCAGCCGACGGTCACGATGCCGAGGTACCCGTCCACGGTGAGGCGGTCCCCCGAGCGGATGACCTCCGTGGCGCGCGGCACGCCCGTGACGCACGGCAGACCGTACTCGCGGGCGATGATGGCGCCGTGGATGAGCATGCCGCCGCGCCGTTCCACGATGGCCGCGGCCAGCGGCACCACGAGCGTGAGCTCGGGCTGCACGGCGTCGCAGACGAGCACGTCGCCGTCGCCGAACGAGACCAGGTCCGCGCGCCCCAGGACGACGCGCGCCGGGCCCACCGCGAGCCCCGGCCCGGCCGGCTGCCCGACCACCTGCCGTACCTTGACCGCGAGGGCGCCCGCGCCGCCGGGAGCCGCAGGCGCAGGCTCCGCGCCTTCGGCGACCGCGGGCGCCGGCGCCAGCGGCGACGGCAGCGTGACCGCGCGCGGCTCGAGCTCCTCGCCGGCCGGCAGGCCGCGTCGCCGCGCCTCGTCCAGCGCGGCCTGCAGAAGCGCCTCCAGGCGGCCCAGGTAGAGGTTGTCGTCGTCGCGCAGACGCCAGGCCGCGCGCGCGAGGTCGAGCAGCTCGGCGGCGCGCTCGCGCTCGCTCTCGGGGTGCGCCTCGATGTAGCGGCGCACCAGGTCATCGCGTTCCGGTGCTCCGCTGCGCCCGCGGCCGCCGAGCCGGCCCGGGCGCCCGGCCAGCCGCCGGGCCACGGCCAGCACCTCGTCGCGGCCGCCGCCGCCCAGGTCGCCGAACTCGCGCAGGTAGCCGTCGAGGGCGCCCGCGGCTGCTTCCTCGTCGCCGTCACGCAGCGCCGCGGCGACGAGGCTCAGCGACTCGTTCCTCCTCGTGCTCACCATGGGGGTCGCCGTGAGCAGGTCGGCGAAGGCGAACGGGTCGTCGGGGCGCACGGCGTCGTTGTAGGCGCGACCGAACAGGCGCACGCCGTGGGCGAAGGGCACGAAGTCGGCGGTGTACACGTCCACGGCCCGGTCGTGGACCGTCTTGCGCTCGCGGAGCACGGCCGGCAGGGCGTCGTCCCCCAACTCCTCAAGGCGCGCCGCCGCCAGGCTGTCGGCCGCGGCCGTCATCCACGGCAGGTCCACCTCCTCGATGCGGCGCCGCAGACCGCGCAGGTTCTCGAAGCTCCGCTTGAGGGTGAGGTAGGCGGCGCGTCCGTCTCCGCCGGCCTCGCCGCGGCCCAGCGTGGTGATGGGCCGGGACTGCAGCGCGAAGAGCTCGTCGCGGCGCAGCGTCCACTCCACGTCCTGAGGTGCGGCGAAGTGAAGCTCGGCGTCACGGGCGAGCGCGAACACGCGCGCCAGGTCGCCGCGATCCAGCGGAGGACGGGCGCGCAGCCCGGGCGGCAGCGGTACCAGCTCCACGCCCTCGCCCGCCGGCGCCATCATGCGGGTGCGCCGGGCCGCACGGTGCTCGACGACGGACCCGTCGGCGCGCTCGAGCGTCCAGCGGTCCGGTTCCACCACGCCGTCCACGAGGCCCTGGTTCAGCCCGTGCACGGCCTCCACCAGGGCCCGCCCGGGGTCGTCCGGGTGCCGGCTGAACGCCACCCCGGCGCGCTCGCCCGCCACGATCTGCTGCACCACCACAGCCATGGCGCTGGTGCGCACGTCGAGCCCGAGCTCGCGGCGGTACAGCAGCGCCGCGTCCGACCACAGCGAGGCCCAGACGAGCCTCACGTGGTCCAGCACGGCGTCGACGCCGCGCACGTTGACGTAGGACTCGTGCAGGCCGGCGAACGAGGCCGCGGCCGAGTCCTCGCCCGGCGCCGACGAGCGCACCACGGCCGGCGCCTCCGCGAAGCGGGCGGTGATCGGCTCCGTCAGCGCCGCCCTCAGCTCCGCCGGCAGCGGCGTCGCAAGGAACAGGGTACGTATGCGCAGCGCCGCGTCCCAGAGCTCCTCCCAGCGCATATCGGCGAAGTCCTTGCGGTCCAGCTCCGTGAGGATGCGCACCTGCAGGCCGGTCGCCCGAAGGTAGGCCCGGTAGGCGGCCGCGGTCACGCTGAGAAAAGCAGGGACGGCGATGCCGGCGCGCGCCATCAGCGCCAGGGCCAGCGCCTTGCCGCCGACCAGGCCGGCGTCACCGCCGGCGATGTCGGCGCCGTCGAGCACCAGCGGGGCAGCGTCACTCAAGATGCAGCTCGGTGACGTTCTGGAAGCGGGTGACCACGTAGTACGTCCGCACCGTGAGCTCGACGAACGCGGTGCTCGGCGCCTCGGCGAACCCGTGCAGCTGCGGCTGACGCAGCAGGAAGGCCTCGAGGCGCTCCGCGCGCTCCTCGCCGTCCAGCACGCACGCCGTACCGACGGCGGTGGCCGCGACGGCTCCGTGGAAGTCGAGGTCCTCGTCGGAGCGGCTGTCGATCAGCATGGCGACGTTGGGGTCGGCCTCCAGGAAGTGGAACTTACGCGTGGCCCGGGGGGTCACGAAGTAGAGGTGCCGGAGCTCCTCGTCCGCGCACACCGCCACGAGGCTGGCGTAGGGATGCCCGGGACCGTGCGTGGCGAGGACGCCGAGGCGGCTGCGCGCGAACAGGTCGCGCAGCACGGCCAGTGTGTGCCCGCGGTCGTCCATCTCAGGTCCCGGGCGGAGCGGCGGGCAGGCCGCTGCCGGACCCGGCTTCCGCGCATGCGCCTGCAGCTGACAGATCGGCCGCCGCAAGGCACTCCCGCACGAGCGCGAGCGCCTCGACGTACTCGTAGTCGTGCAGCAGGCGGCGCAGGCGCTCGGCCCGCGGTCCGAGGACGGATGTGAACAGGCCGGACGCCTCCTCGAACACATCGTTGGAGGAGGCGTCGTCGACGGCGAGCAGGGCCTCCAGGCGGCGGAGCACGGGCCCGGCGGCCGCCCAGGCGGCGCCGCCGGGCGGTCGTCCGGCTCCTGAGGCCGCGTCCTCCGCTGCCTCCCTGGCGGCCGCGAGCGCCGGCCGCAGGCCGTCCGCCAGGGCCGCCACGGCGGCGCCGAGCTCACCGGCGGCGGCGCCGAGCTCTTGCGGCGGAGCGCCCTGACGGGCCGCCGCGTCCACCGCCGCGGCGGCGGTCTGCACGCGCCGCGCCCCCAGCGCGCCGGCCACGCCCTTGAGCGCGTGCGCCGCCTCCCGGAGCTTCTCGACCTCCCCCCGCCCGGCGAGCTGCTCGAACGCCGGCGCGCGCTCCTGCTCCTGCCGCACCAGCTGGTCGAGCAGGCGGGCGTACAGCGCCGCGTCGCCGCTCACGGACAACAGGCCCGCGTCCGCGTCGAGGTCGGGCACGGCACGCAGCGCGGCCACGAAGGCCGCCCACCGCGCCGCGTCGGCCCCGCCGCCCGACGGCGCTCCGTCGGCCGCACGCTCGGCCCCTGCTTCGCGCTCAGCGTCCGCCGCGCCGCGCTCGCGCGGCGGCAGCCAGCGCACCAGGTGCTCGTACAGGACCTGCGGCTCCACCGGCTTGGCGATGTGGTCGTTCATGCCCGCCTGCAGGCACGCCGTTCCGTCCTCGTCGAACGCGTTGGCGGTGAGCGCCAGGATGGGCACCGCGCGCCAGCCCGGCAGCTGCCTGATCGCCACGGTGGCCTCGACGCCGTTCATGACCGGCATCTGCATGTCCATGAGCACGAGGTCGAAGGCAGATGCGCGCGCCATCTCGACCGCCTCGCGGCCGTTCTCCGCGACGCTCACGTCCATGCCGGCCGCGCGCAGCAGCTGGCAGGCCACCTCCTGGTTGATGGCGTTGTCCTCCACCAGCAGGATCCGCGAGCCGCGGCGTCTGGTGAGCTCGTCCTCGGCGGCGCCGGCCTCGGCCGCAGCCACCCACTCGGGCCACGTCACCGAGCCCATCAGCGCGTCCATGAGCACGGACGGCGTGACCGGCTTGCCGAGCACGAGGTCCACCCCGGCGGCGGCGGCCGCGTCCAGAGGGAGGTCCGTCCCGTAGGCCGTCACGATCAGCAGGCCCGGCGGACGGCTCAGCGCCAGCTCCCGCACGCGCCGCGCGACCGCGAGGCCGTCCATGCCCGGCATCTTCCAGTCCACCATCACCAGCCGGTAGGGGTCGCCGGCCGCATCGGCCTCCGCCAGCGCCTTCAGGCCGTCCTGCCCCGAGGCCGTGGTGTCGGCGCGCATCGCGAAGTCCTGCAGCATGTCTCCGAGGACCTCGCGCGCGTCCTCGACGTCGTCCACCACGAGGGCGCGGGCGCCGCGCAGTGACTCCAGGGTGACGAGCTGCGACGAAACGTGTGCGGAGACCCCGAACGGGATCTCCACCCAGAAGGTGGTCCCCGAGCCCTCCTCGCTCTCCACGCCGATGCGCCCCCCCATGAGCGCCACCAGGCGGTTGCTGATGGCGAGCCCCAGCCCTGTGCCCCCGAAGCGGCGCGTCGTCGAGCTGTCGGCCTGTTCGAACGCCTCGAAGATGCGCGCCAGCTGCGCGGCGGACATGCCGATCCCGGTATCGCCGATCTCGAAGCGCAGCGTCAAAGTGCCGCCGTCTTCCACCACGGTGTCCGCGCGCACCGTCACCTGGCCCTCGTCGGTGAACTTGACGGCGTTGCTCAGCAGGTTGAGGAGGACCTGCCCCAGGCGGTGCCCGTCGCCGCGGACCACCTGCGGCAGGCGGCTCACGTCCGCCACCAGCTCGACGCCCTTGGCGCCGGCCTGCTCCGCGACGATGCCGCAGGCCCGGTCCACGACCCGGGCGGGCTCGAACTCGTGCACGTCGAGGGTGACCTTGTCGGCCTCGATCTTGGACAGGTCAAGGATGTCGTTGATGATCCCCAGCAGGTGCCGCGACGCCTCCGTGAGCTTCTCCAGCTGCCCCTGTTGCCGCGCGGTGAGAGGGTCCCTGCGCATGAGGTGGGCGAACCCGATGATGGCGTTCATGGGCGTACGGATCTCGTGGCTCATGTTGGCGAGGAAGGCGCTCTTGGCGCGGTTGGCGGACTCGGCCTCCTGCCGCGCCTCCTCCAGCTCGGCCGTGCGCTCCGCGACCAGGTCCTCGAGGTGCAGCCGGTACCGCTCCAGCTCGCTGAGAGTCTCCCGGCGCTCGCCGTCCAGGATCGCCATACCGAACAGGTCGGCCGCTTGGCAGCCGAAGGCGATCTCGTCGTCCTGCCACTCGTGGACCACCTCGCGGCCCATGGTGAGCACGCCGCGCTCACGCCCCGACGAGATGATGATGCAGCTCAGCGTCGCGGCGAGGTCCATCGGGTCGAGCGTGGCCCGCGAGACGTCCGCCGCCTCCGGGTCGGCCGTCACGTCGTCGACCGCTGTGGAGCGTGCCGAGCGCATGCGCGCGAACCACTCCGGGAACCGCTCGCGCTCGAACACCTCGCCCCGGGAGTGCGTGCCGCTGCCGAGACGGAAGCGGTCGAAGCACTCGAGCCGTGATCCGTGCTCCGCGTAGAGCCATACCGAGACGCGCTCCAGGCCGAGCTCCCTGGAGACCGTCTCCGTGAGCTCCGCCGCGAACGCCGGCAGGTCGCCGGCGAGGGCCGTAGGCGACACACTGAGCCGGGCAAGGACGTCGCTCTGCCGGCGCAACCGCAGGGCGCGGCCGGCCAGCTCGCGTTCGCGGGCCTTGACGGCGGTGATGTCGCGCCACACGGTGAGGAGCAGCGGGCGCCCGCCGTGGACCACGGGGCGGATGTCGACGACCGCCTCCACGAGGTGGCCGTCCTTGTGGCGGTGCACGGTGTCGAAGGCCACCGGCGTGCCGGTCAGGGCGGCGCCGATGTTGCGGCCGATCGCCTCCAGATCGTGCTCGGCCTGGAAGTCCATGACGGTCATGGCCGCGAGCTCCTCACGCGTGTAGCCGAGGAGGTCGTGGGCGGCGTCGTTGAACTCCACGAAACCCGCAGTCTCCGGGTCGGCGAGGATCACGGCGTCGCTGAGCTGCTCGAACACCGTGCTCACGAGCTGCTCGTGCTCCCGGCGCTCGCCGGCGGCGAGGCGCCTGTCAACGCTGTCCACAAGACGCCTCAGGATGGCCTCTGCCAGCGCCTTCTCCTCCCAGAGGAAGGGCCCCTCGTCGGCGGGCGGCCGCTCCTCGGCGTAGGCGACCATGATCCGGACCGGCTCACCGGCCGCGGTGGTGCGCGCCACCGTGAGCATCCACGGCGTCTCCGCGAACCCCGGCGCTCCGTACCACTGCCCGGCCCAGTCGATGCAGACTGCGGCGACATCGGCGTGCTTGAAGGCGGGCTTCATGAGCTCGGCCACGCGCGGCAGCAGCTCATCGAACGGCGGCAGCTCACCGTCGGTCAGGCGGAAGACCTTGTAGAGGCAGGTCTGCTCCTTGATGCGCTCCGCGAGGTCGTGCTGCAACCGCCGGCTCTCGGTGACGTCGCGGGCGATACCGACGATGCCCGCCACCTGACCGTCGGCGGTGCCGATGGGCGCCCTGATCACGTCCAGGACGAGCTCCTCACGGGCGCCGGAGCGCGGCGCTGTGGCGACGGAGGTCTGGGCCACGCCGTGAGCCAGGACCCATGCGTCGGCCTCCCGCGGGTCGAACCACGCCGCCTCCGCGCCGAGCTCTTCGTGCGTGCGCCCGAGGATCTGGCGTTCGGGGCGCCCGACCAGCGTCTCGAAGGCGCGGTTGCAGGTCGTGTAGCGGCCCTCGAGGTCCTTGGCCCACACGACGTCGGGGATGGCGCGGATCAGCGTGCTCAGCCGCGCCCGCTCGCGCTCCAGCGCCTCGCGCGCCTCGTGCTGCTCGGTGATGTCCTGCGAGGCGCCGTCGATGCGGACCAATCGGCCGTCCTCGAGCACGGGAACGGCTTTGATCCGCAGCCACCGGTGGTTCCTGAGCGAGGTGACGATCTCGGTCTCGAGCTCCGCCTCGCGCCCCTGTTCCACCGCCTCCTGTACCACGGTGCGCGCGTCCGGGGTGAGGATCAGGTCCATGATCGGATCGAGCGACGCGAACCGCCCCTCGGGCGTGGGCTCGAGATCGTAGATGCGGAAGAGCTCGTCGCTCCACGTCGACGCGCCCGTCACCGCGTCGACCTGCCAGCCGCCCACCCCGGCCAGACGGCCGGCGAGCTCGAGCACCGCACGCTGTGCGAGCAGCGCCTCCTCGAGCCGCCGGTACTCGCTCACGTCGGTGGCCGTGACGAGGCGGCTGGGCTTGCCCGCGTACTCCACGTCGTTCTCGGCGAGCCGCACCTCCAGGAGCGTGCCGTCCCTGCGGCGCACATGGTCTGCGTCGATGATGAGGTCGGCGCGCCGCAGTGCCTTGACCTCGTGCTCGCCGTAGCCGCAGGCCTCCAGAAGGGCGGCGTTCGCCTCCACCACCCGAAGGTCGGCGGCGCGGTAGACGAACATGGGCGTCGCGTTGTTGGCGAACAGGCAGTAGGTGTGGACGTCCAGGTGGCAGCGTGCAGCCGGATCGCTCACGACGCGCCGCCCTGTGGCGTGGCCGGGTCGGCCAGCGTGTCATGGATGCGCTCGAACTCGCCGCGCGCGGCGCGGAACGCCTCCACGATGTCGGGGTCGAAGTGCGCGCCGCCCTGCGCGAGGATGTAGCCGGCCGCCTCGTCCAGCGACCAGGCCGGCTTGTACGGGCGCGGCGTGGCGAGCGCATCGTACACGTCGGCGAGAGCCATGAGCCGGCCGGGCAGCGGGATCGCGTCCCCGGCCAGGCCGTCGGGGTATCCCGAGCCGTCCCAGCGCTCGTGGTGGCTCACGGCGATGACGCCCGCCTCCTCCAGAAAGGCCATCGAGGCGGGGTCCACCGCATCCGGGCGGCCGCGCGTCATGGCCAGCGTCTTCTCGATGGCGCGCGCGATGACGTCGCCGCCCAGGAGCGCGTGCGACTTCATGACCTCCCACTCGTCGGGGTCCAGCGCGCCCGGCTTGAGCAGGATGCGGTCGGGGATCGCGATCTTGCCGATGTCGTGCAGCGGCGACGCCTTGACGATGCGCGCCAGGCGCGCCTCGTCCAGCCCGGCCGCGAAGCGCGCATGGCCCTGCAGCCGCCGCGCCAGGCTCTCCACGTACGCCTGCGTGCGCAGGATGTGGTTGCCGGTGTCGGTGTCGCGCGACTCCGTGAGCTCGGCCAGCAGCCCCAGGCTCACGTCCTGGATCAGCGCGTTCTCGCTCACGCGCCGCGCCACCTCGGCCTCGAGCCACTCGTTCTGCCGCGCCAGCCGGTCGCGGGCGCGCTTCAGCTCGAGATGGGCGCGCACGCGCGCCAGCACCACCGGCGGGCTCACCGGCTTGGTGATGTAGTCCACGGCCCCCAGCTCGAAGCCGCGCTCCTCCTCGCGGTCGCCCTCGAGCGCGGTGACGAAGATCACGGGGATGTCACGCACGCCCGCGTCCTGCTTCGGGCGCGCGAGCACGCCGTACCCGTCGAGCCCCGGCATCATGACGTCCAGCAGGACCAGGTCGGGGTGCGGCTCCCGGGCCACAGCGGCCAGGGCGGCCTCGCCGGTCTTGCTCACGTGCACCGTGTACGCCGGACTGAGCAGCCGGCTGAGCACCGCGAGGTTCGCGGGCTCGTCGTCGACCACGAGGATCGTCGCATCGCTCACTCGCTCTCACCCTTGCGGGACTCCCGTCTGCACGTGACCACTGCATCTATCGGCAGCGCCACGACCGTACCTCACTCCGTCACATGGGCAGCATGTTGATGGCACGGCTCACGGTGACCAGAACGGTGACCAGCGAGATGGCGGACTGCACGGTGAACAGCGCCTTGACGCGGTGCGTGAGCGGCATGGTGTCGGTGGGGCTGAAGGCGATGATGTTGGTGTACGCGGTGAACAGGTAGTCCAGCATCGACGGGGTCCAGTCGTGCCCGCCGGCCTGCTGCGGGAACTGGAAGTCCCAGCGCGTGGCCAGTCCCAGCACCCGCTTGCGCGGGCCGCCCCCGTCGATCCACCAGTAGATGAGCCCGAAGGTGAGCACGTTGATGGCGAGGACGGCGAACCCGGCGAACAGCAGGCGCCCCGGCTCCTCACCGACGTCGTAGAGCAGCGTGCGCAGCAACAGCGCGGCGTTGAGACCGCTGGCGGCGGCCAGAAAGCAGAGGTAGGCGGCCATCGCCTGCCCCAGGACCTCGTCGCCGACGGGGAAGCGGCCGCTGCGCGACCACGTCCAGATAACCCACGAGAGCGGGATGCCGAGCAGCTCGACCACCGGGATCAGCCAGATGGGTCCGATGGTCACCGAGTCCGGCAGGAAGAGCTGGACCACGGCGATGACCACGACGAGGAAGGGCACCGGGTACCACGGCGGCAGCCGGGGGGCGCGCGGCGGGCCCCCGAGGACCGCGCCCTCTTCCTCGACCGCCGACTCCGTCTGTTCGTTGGGAACATCCATCACGGCGGCATCTTATGCGGCCCTCGCCGCGGCGGGAAGGGTGCGGCCGGCGGGCAGAGACTGCAGGACCGCGGCCGATGTGCCGATATACTGGATAAGACCGGACGTACCGGCCAGGATGTGCGTACGGCGAGAGAGAGGAGTCCCAATGGCTGGCAACGAGGAGCTCGAGCAGAAGGACCAGGAGCTCAGCGACGACGACGTCGAGGGCGTGGTGGGCGGCACCTACGTGCCCAACGCGTACACGCCCCTGCAGGGCCCCAACCAGGTCACGCAGCAGAGCAGCCTCCCCACCTGAGACGGGCTCCGCCGCGAGGACGTCCCCGCGGCCGGGGTCTCCCGGCTCGTGTGCGAGGCGCGCGACCATCTGTGCAATGGACCCGGCGACGGGTCCATTGCCTTCTCTGGGGAGCGCGCCGATGCGCCGATGAGGGAGCCGCGTTCGAGCCACCACCCGACGAGAAGGACCCGAGGATGACGACGGCAGCGATGCACCCCGGGCCGGACAGGCCGGCCGGCGCCCACTTCGTGGCGGCACGCCGCGAGGCGGCGGCGTACTGGAACGAGCTCCTGCACGAGGTCACCGACCAGGACGCGCTGATCGAGGGCCTCCTGCAGGTCCAGAAGGAACGCTCCCTCTGGCACGGCGAGCGCCCGCTGTGCGGCGTGGCACAGCCGCGGCTCATCGCCGCTGCCGAGATGCTCGCCGAGGAACAGGCCGTCGAGCAGCTCGCCTCGGCCATGGACAAGGTCGTCGACCGCGTGCTGGCCGACGCCGGGCTGCGCGCCTCCCACCTCGGCCACTTCGACGACTGGGCGGCCGGCGTGCTCGCCCTGGAGCCGATCCGCAGGAAGAAGCGGACCATCCTGCGCTTCGACTCGTTCCTCTCCGCCGACGGCCTGCACTACGTGGAGGTCAACGGCGACATCCCCATGGGCACGCAGAGCAACGACGGCCTGGTGTGCGTCATGCAGGAGCTGCCCTTCTACCCCGCCTTCCGCGACCGCTACGAGGTGCGGCCGGCGCTGGCCAACCCTGGCGTGGGCGCCACCCTCGTCAACGCCTGGCGCGACGAGGGCGGGGTCGCCACGCCGCGCATCTGCATCCTCACCTGCGCCGGCGGCCTGGAGGACCAGAACGCGCAGCACAACGCGCGCATGCTGCGCACCGCCGGCTTCGACGTCACGCACGCCTACGGCGAGGACCTTGACTACAGCGGCGGCAAGCTGCGCGCCAAGGGGCGCGCAGTGGACGTGGTGTACCGCGCCCTGCGCGTGGCCGAGTGCCTCGAACGGCGCGACGAGCTGGCGCCGCTGTTCGAGGCGGTCAGGCAGGACGCGGTCTGCATGGTGAACCCGTTCCACAGCGCGGTGGTCAGCAACAAGTCGCTGTTCGCGCTGCTCACCGACCCGAGCTGCGGGTTCGGCTTCACCGCCGGCGAGGAGCAGGCGATACGTGCGCACGTGCCCTGGGGCCGGACGCTGCGCGACGCCGCCTCCACCGGCCCGGGTGGCGAGACGGTCGACCTCGTCGAGTACGTGCTGGCGCACAGGGACGAGCTCGTCCTGAAGCCGTCACACGAGGCCGGCGGCGCCGGCGTCACGCTCGGCTGGACCCTCGACGCCTCCGCATGGGAGGCTGCCGTCAGCGAGGGCCTCGCCGTGGACAGCGTCGTGCAGCGCCGCATCGGCGTGGCCGTCAGCGAGTACCCGGTGCTGGAACGCGGCTTTCCCGTGGAGCCGTTCTACGAGGACACCGACCCGTTCCTGTTCCCGCACGGGTACGTGGCGGTGCTGAACCGCATCAGCGCGGCGGAGATCACCAACGTCTCGCGCGGCGGGAGCATCGTGCCGACGTTCGTGATGGACCCGGCGTGACGCCCGCACGGCCCGGTACGCGCACGAGGAGGACCCCCGCATGGACCACACAGGCGCCGCGGACGTGAGCGCCGCGGACCTGAGCGCCGCCGTCGTCGCCGCCGCCCTCGAGTGCGGCGCCGACCTGGCGGGCATCGCCGCGGTCGCCGACCTGCAGCGCTCGCCGTCCCATCTGATCAGCGCGCGCCTGCCCGACTACGCGGGCACAGGGACGGTGGACGCCGGCGGCGGCCGCCGCGGCCTCGTGACGTGGCCGGAGGGCGCGCGCTCGGCCGTCGTCCTCGCCGTGGCCCACCCTGAGAAGCGGCCGGAGCTCGACTGGTGGGTGGACGGCGAGGACACCGGCAACCCGCCGGGCAACCTGCTGCTCATCGCGGCGGCCGAGAGGCTCGCCGCGCAGCTCCAGGCGGAGCACGGCCTGCAGTGCTGGACGATCGCCTACCACGTGGAGCGCGGCGGCATCTACCTCAAGGACGCCGCCGTGCTCGCCGGCCTGGGCTGCATCGGGCGCAACAACCTGCTGCTCACGCGGGAGCACGGGCCGCGTCACCGCCTGCGCGCGGTGCTGACCTCGGCGGAGCTCCCGAGCACGGGCGCGAGCGGCTACGACCCCTGCATCCGCTGTCCCGAGCCGTGCCGGGCCGCCTGCCCGCAGGCGGCCTTTCCCGGCGCGGTGTTCACGCCGCAGGAGTACGGCCGGCGGGAGCTGCCCGGCCGCGACGGCGCCTTCGACCGGCGCATCTGCGGCCTGCAGATGCAGGCCGACGAGGCCGCCGCGGCGCTCGTCATGCGCGAGGGCGAGGCGCGGCCGGTCACGCTGACGCGCTACTGCCGCGCCTGCGAGCTCGCCTGCGTCGCCGGCGCCTGACGCCGGCCCGCGCCTGCGGTCTCCAGGCGGAGGCCTGCCCGCCTGTACCCCCGGAGGCCGTCCCTCTGGACGGATGACCCAACGCCGGCCGGTTCACCGCGGCCTCTGCTCTGTCGATGTACAGGACAGGAGCCCGACCCCCGCCGGCGACGAGAGGAGCCTCCAGATGTGCGAACAGGCCGCTCACGACCTTGCCGACCGCATCCGACGCAACGAGGCCTTTCGCGAGAGGCTCCTCGTCGTGCGCGATCCGGACGAGCGTCTCGCGCTCGCGCAGGCGGAAGGCTACCTGGTCACCGCCGAGGAACTCGCGACCCGCCTCGAGGGATGGCCGAAGGGCAGCGCGCAGGCCGCCGCGGGCGGCGCGCTCGACGACGCACAGCTCGACCGCGTCGACGGCGGCCTCGACTTCGCCGCCGCACCCAACGGCACCGGCTCCGTCCCGATCTGAGGCCAGAGGAACCGGCGGACGCTGCCATGTCCGCGCAGGCTCCTCGCAAGAAGCTGAGGATCCGATCCTCAGATCCTCGGACTTCTACGAGCGCCCGCACACCCTCTGGGCCGGAACGTCGTGCCGGCCCGGGGTGGCGTTGCCCGGGTGAGGCTTGACCACGCCGAAGGCGCCGCGCGGTAGAGTTCCTCTCACACGGCACGGATGGAGGGGACATGCCGAGAGCGACGAGCTTCACCGCGGAGCGCCGCGAGGCGACGCAGTACTGGAACGAGCTGCTCGCGAGCTGCGGCGACCCGGACGGGCTCGCCGAGAGCCTGGTCGCCGCGCAGCGCGAGCAGGGCCTGTGGCTGGGCGACCGCCCGTTCTGCTCGGTCGCCCGGCCGCGCCTGGTCGCGGCGGCCGAGATGGTGGTGGAGGAGCACGCCGCCACCCACCTCTGCTCGGCCTTGAAGAAGGTCCACGACCGCGTGCTCGCCGAGCGCACGCTCCGCGAGGCGTACCTGGGGCACTTCGAGGAGTGGGCCCAGACGATCCTCGCCCTCGAGCCGCGTGCCCACGAGGCGTGGTCGATCCTGCGTCTCGACTCCTTCCTCACGGAGGAAGGCCTGCGCTTCGTGGAGGCCAACGGCGACATCCCCATGGGCAGCGTCGGCAACGACGGCGTGATCCGCCTCTTCCAGGATCTCGAGCTCTACAAGAGGTTCCGTGAGCGGTACGACGTGCGCCCCAACCTCGTCAACTTCGGCATGGTGCACACCTTCATGCACGCTTGGCAGAGCTGGGGCGGCACCGGTACGCCGCGCATCTGCATCCTCAGCTTCCCGGGCGGCATGCAGGACACGTTCGCGCAGCTGAACGAAGCGGCGCTGCGCGCGCAGGGGTTCGAGGCGACCGCGGTCTACCCGGCCGACCTGGACTTCGACGGGCATCGCCTGCGCGCCCGCGGGCAGGTCGTCGACCTCGTCTACCGCCTGCAGCACTACTTCGACGTCCTCGAGCGGCGCGACGAGATGGAGCCGCTGCTGGGCGCCGTGAAGGCTGAGGCCGTGTGCATGGTCAACCCCTTCCGCAGCGCGGTGCTGAGCAACAAGAGCCTCTTCGCGCTGCTCACCGACCCGGAGCACGACTTCGGTTTCTCCGCGACGGAGCAGGAGGCCATCCGCGCCCACATCCCCTGGGGCCGCACGCTGCGCGACGGCCGTTCCACAGGCCCGCAGGGGGAGCGCATCGACCTCGTGGAGTGGGTGCTGGCGCACAGGGACGAGCTGGTCCTCAAGCCGACGCACGACGCCGGCGGCACGGGCGTCGAGCTCGGCTGGGCGTGCGGCGAGAGCGAGTGGGGGGCGGCGGTGGCGAGGGCGCTGGCGGAGGACTCGGTGGTGCAGCGGCGCGTGGGCGAGACGCTGGACGTGTACCCGCGCCTTGAGCCGGGCTTCCCGCTGGAGACGTTCTACGAAGACACCGACCCGTTCGTGTTCCCCGGCGGCTACGTGGCCGTGTTCGACCGCATCAGCTCGGCGGAGATCACCAACGTGGCGCGCGGCGGCAGCATCGTGCCGACGTTCGTGATCGACCCGAGGTGACGGAGGGCGGCGGAACGGCGGACGCAGCTTCGCCGGCCGGGAGCGCGGCGGGGCCGGCGGGCGCAGCTTCGCCGGCCGGGTCGCGCCTCCTCGTCCTCAGCCTGGCACTCGCCGTGTTCATGGGCCGGCTGGACATCTTCATCGTCGCCATCGCCCTGCCCACGGTGGCGCGGGAGCTCCAGGTAGGCACCGGCGCGGTGGCCTGGGTGACGATCGGGTACCTGCTGGTCGGCACCGGGTCCATGCTGTTCGTGGGCCGTCTCGCCGAGCGCGTGGGGACGCGCCGACTGTTCGTCACCGGCTACGCCATCTTCATCGCCGGCGCGCTCATCTGCGCTCTCTCCCCCACCCTCGGCGTGCTCGTCGCGGCGCGCTGCCTTCAGGGGCTCGGCGGGGCGGTGATGACGGTCATGACCTACGCCGCCGTCTCGCGGCTGCTGCCCCCGGCGAAGATGGGCGCCACGATGGGGCTGCTGGCGACGGCCGGGGCGCTCGGGGTCGCCGTGGGCTCGCCGCTCGGCGGCGTGCTGGCGGCGACCGTCTCGTGGCGCGCGGCCTTCTTCGTCAACGTGCCGGTGGGCATCGCCGCCATCGTCGTGGCGTGGCGCGCGCTGCCGGCGCCCGGCAAGCACGCGGCAGCCGAGCCCGCGGCCGGCGCCGGTCCCAGGCAGACGCCGGAGAGCGGCCCGGTGACCGCAGGCCGCCCTCGTCTCGACTACGCCGGCGGCGCGCTGAGCTTCATCGCGCTCGGGGCCCTCGTCCTCTTTCTCGACAGCGGCCAGACGCGCGGCTGGGCCACCTGGTCGTCGCTGGTGCTGCTGACGGCCGCGCTGGTCGGCGCCGTCCTGTTCGTGCGACTCGAGAGGCGGGCCGCCGAGCCGCTCCTGTCGCCCCAGCTGCTGCGCGACCGCCGCGTCCTGCTGGTCGCCGGCGCCTGCGTCTCCGGCCTGGTGCTCATGGGCGGCAACTCCTTCCTCATGCCGTTCTACCTCGAGGTCGGCAAGGGCCTGGGGACGGCGACCGCCGGCCTGCTGCTGATGACCTACTCGCTCGCGTTCATGGCGCTCTCGCCGTTCGCCGGGCGCCTGGCCGACCGGCACGCGGCACGCGCGGTCGCGGCCGTGGGCATGGCCGCCGGCGCAGCGGCCTGCACCTGGCTCGCGCTCACGGCAGACGCTCCTGGCCTCGTGCCGGTGATGGCCTTTCTGCTGGCCCTGGCCGTGACGTACAGCACATTCATGCCGGCCAACTCGAAGGAGGTGCTGGAGGCGCCGCCGCAGCAGGAGCGCGGCGCCGGACCCGCCCTGCTGGGCACGCTCAACTCGCTGGGCCTGCTGCTCGGCGCAAGTCTGTACAAGACGGCGTTCGCAGCCTCGGTGGGGCGTCGTGACCCGGCGCTGGCACAGGCCATGGGAGACGCGGGCGGCGCGACCGCCGGGACCGGCGCCACCACGGCAGCAGCCGGCGCCGCGGCGCAGGCGGACGCCGCCGGCTGGTGGTTCATCGGCTTCAGCCCGGCATACATGGTCGGCGCCATCGCCTGCGGCGTGGCGCTCGTCCTGTGCCTGGTGAGCATGCGCCGCCGCCGGGCGGCCGCCGCCGGGACCTGAGCGGCCGGCCGCGGTGCGGTCCGCCGCCCGCGGCCGTCCGCGTCTCAGACCGGCCGCTGCGCGTCGAGCGGGTGTCGCCAGCGCAGCCCCTCGAAGCGAGCGAAGCCCCGGTCCGCCGTGACAAGTTCCGCATCGAGGTCGAAGGCGATGGCCGCCAGCAGTGCGTCGGGCACGCGGTCGGCGATCGCGCCGGCGCGGCGACAGACGTCCGCGAGGATGGCCGTCAGCCGTTCCGAGAGCGCCGGCGTCACGGCGGCCGGGGCCTCGAGCACCGCGCCCGCGAAGCTCAGCGCGTCATCCAGACTGCTGGGCTGCGCGAAGATCCGCGGGTTGGTCACCACGCGCAGGAAGCTCGCCAGGACCGGCGGGACGAGCGCGACCGGTTCCGGGCCCTCGAGTGCCTGCTCGAACCAGGCGCGATAGCGCGCGTTCTCGGGCCCGTCGTCGCGCGCCGCGTACACCAGCAGGTTCACGTCAGGAAGGATCACGTCAGTGGCCCGGGCCCGGTGCCGGCCTCGCGACTGTTCCACGTGGCGTCCCTCGCTGCCTCGAGAAGCTCGAGGGTGCGCGCGTTGTCCGAGATGTCGACCCCCGGCAGCAGGCCTCCGCCGCCGATGACGGGCAGCCGCACCGGCTGCCTCGCGGCCGCCGTGCGCCGTCTCGCGAGCGTCTCGCGCAGGGCGTCCTGGATGACGTAGCTCAGCGTGCGGTGCGTGGTGGCCGCGACCTGCTTGTACTCGGCCAGCAGGTCGTCGGCGATGGTGAGTGTGGTTCGCATGACGGTCTCCATGCATCAAAGCATCAGGGGTATCCATCGTAGCATCAATACCCCCCGGAGGATGACGTTCCCGCGTCAGGCCGGCCGCGGTGCGGTCCGCCGCCCGCGGCCCCCGTCCCTGCGACGCTCACCTCATCGCCACGAGGTAGCCGAGCACCGACCAGAACGCGGCGAACTGGATGACGGCGCTGGCCACGTCCAGACGGCGCACCTCGTGCGTCACGTCCAGCTGGTGCTGTTTGAGCCGGTGGTTGCTCCAGATGACCTGCGCGAGCGTGACGATGATCATCGCGTAGGCCATGACGTAGATCTTGTCCATGAGCACGAGGTACGAGAGCTCGGGCAGGTTGGCCGAGTACGCGACCTGCAGGAAGACGAGCGTCAGCAGCGCCGTGGCCGGCATGCCGGTGCGCAGGTCGATCCAGTTGGGCCGCAGCAGCAGCGCCAGCCAGTTGGTCAGCAGCACGATCACGAGCGGGAACATGAGCTTCCAGAGGAAGTAGTCCACGTCGCGCTCGATCTCGACGACGAACTCCAGGCTCGTGAAGCGGGTCGCGTCGACCCCGGCCGAGAGGTCGCCGAAATCCGTGCCGTAGTCGTGCACGAACGACTGTGACGTGAGGCCGATCACGCTCCAGCCGGGGATCGCGAGGCCGTTGTCCAGCCCCGACTGGTCGCGGTCGGCCAGGTAGACGGCCTCGTCCAGGGTGCGCGTGCCGTCCTCCAGGTAGAGCACGATGTGCTGGGTGTCCAGCGCATACCGGCGCAGGTCGTAGTCCTGGTGGAAGAGGCCGTTGATGCGCATCTCCTGGTACCTGGAGCCGTCGGGCAGGATCTTGGGCCGGGGGTACGCCATGGTCTTCTGGAGCTGCCAGTCTTCGACGGCGTTGGCGAACTCCAGGGTGAGCGTGGGGTCGGCGCCGCCGGTCCACGTGAGCCACACGTAGGCGGTGATGTAGCAGGTGTCGGACTGGAAGTCGATGCCGTAGATGTTGACCCAGTAGGCGCCGATGGTGACGACGTCGGCCGTGGCCGGCACGCGGGTCAGCGGCGTGTACCGGCCGCTCTTGGCACCCGGGTGCCGGTAGGGCACGCCCAGGTCCGAGGCCTGGGCGCGGGCCGCGCCGCACGCGGCGAGCAGCGCGGCCCCGCACACGGCCAGCACGGCGGCGACGACGACGAGGCCGCGGACGCGATGGCGCACGGCGAGGCCGCACCCGCGCCGCCGCGAGCCTCGGCGGCTCACGCGTGGGCGCCTCACGAGCGCGTCCCTCCGCGCCGCCCTCATCGCGCCGGCTCGATCGCAGGCGGCTGCCAGCCGCTGCCGTCGAGGATGCCGGGGATCTGGCCGGGGGTGGGCGCGAGCAGCCGCCACATCACTTCGAAGCCCTGGCCTGCGGCGGTCGGCAGCCAGTTCGCGGCCCGGGCCGTGTCCGCCGGTTCGATGGACTGCAGGTAGATGTCGGCCGAGCCGTCGGCGTCGCGCGTGAGTGCGGACGTGTCGCTGAACTGGTAGCGGTCCATGGGGTTCGCGATCAGGAAGCCCTGCAGGTTGTAGACGGTCAGCGACCAGCCCTCGCCGGCCGGCAGCGCCGGCGGCAGGTGGATGACGTAGCCGTTCGAGCCGCTGAGCGGCTGCCGGGTGTGGTCTGTTGAGGTCGTCGCGAAGATCGTCTGGCTGGAGCGGAAGGCGCCGAGCCCGATCTGCGAGACGACCGCCCGCAAGCGGTAGTCGGTGCCGTAGCGGCCGAAGCCGCCCAGCAGGTAGCCGTTGTGCCTGTCGAAGTCCGCCAGAAAGATGCTCTGCTGGTCGGCGACGACCTGCTGGGGGCCGTCGGTCACGGCGTCCTGCAGGCCGCGGAGCGTGTCGGGGCTCAGGCGCCGGTCCCTGGAGGGCCGCCGGCCGGGCCCGATGCCGACCTCGGCGAAGCGGCGCAGCGCCGCCCGGTCGCGAGCGGGCGGCGGGAACTCGCGGAGCAACGTCCCGAGCCGGTCGAAGAACTGCAGACCGCGCGGCACCTGGTAGGTCGTCACGGTGGTGTCCGGGCTCGCCGGGGGCTCGGGCTTCCAGCCGGTCCCGTACTTGCTGAGCGGCGTGAGCGTGTAGCCGGCCTGGATCTGGCTCACGGCGGCGACGTCGTCAGGCCCCTTGAGCTGTGTCGAGCCGATGATCCACATGCGCGTGGCGTCCACGTTCAGGCGGTGGGCCCCGCGAGGGAGCTTCACGTGGCGCTGCCCCGGCGCACAGATGACGTACTGACCGGGCCGCGTGCGGCTGGCGCTGCCAAGGTTCACGGTGTTCTCGGTGTAGGGGTCGATGAAGCCGAGCACGAAGTAGTGGTCCACCACCCTGGGCACCTGCAGCACGAGCGGCTGGGCGCGCAGGTCCAGCCAGGCGATGGAAGAGAGACCGTTGGACCCCGGCGCCACCACGGCCGTGCTGCCGGGGTTGTTCACGCCACTCACGTTGTTGAACTGGTTGACCGGCCCGTAGGCGCCGCGCGAGACGTTGATGCTCGTCATGGTCAGAAAGGTCGCGTCGGTCTCGAGCAGCGGCAGCCCGAAGGTGTACGCGGCGAGGCCGATCGCGTAGGCCCGGTCGTAGTCGCCCGGCGACGCCGCCGCCGGGCCCGCCGCCAGAGCGAACACCGTCAGCGCGATCGCCGCAACGATCGGCGCACTGATCGACCGGACCGCAGCTGCGGCGACCCATGGCCGCACGATCACCCTCGTCATCACCGCCGCGCCTCCCCCGCAACGCCTGTCGCCCAAGGAGCTGACCCGCCGGTACCCGTATCGGTGCAGGCCGGCGCGCGCTTGAGCACGCAGACTGGGGGCGGGGGGGCGCGGCGGCTCAGCCGCAGCTGTTCCCGCCGGCCGCGCCGAGGCTCTGGCCGCAGCCGCCGGCGCCGTACGCACCGACGCTGGGCTGGCCGCAGCCGCGGACCGGGGCGCCGACACTGTCCTCCCCGAGAAGGCCCCACGGCTGGCAGCCCACGCCGCCGACCACGCTGCGCAGTGCCTCGTCTTCGAGCCCCGCCACGGCCGGCACGACGCTCTCGTGCCGCCAGTCATCCTCGGTGACGTCGAACCCCTCGCGCGCGGCCAGGGCGTACAGGGCCTCGGGCCGCTCCTCCTCGGAGGCCGCGTCCAGGGCGATCACCTCCTGACGCAGGCTCTCGTCGCTCTCGAGCTTCGTGAAGAACGCGTGCAGATCGTCGACAGACATGGGTCCTCCTTCGTCGTCACTCGTTGTCGATAGCAGCTGTGTGCGCGGCGGCGGCCAGCCCGGCCAGCCGCCGCCGGTACCCGCGCCGGGCGGTCTCGCAGGCCCCGGGGTCGCGGCCCAGCCTGTCACCGGTGGCCGCCCACGCCAGGGCCCAGCAGCCGGCGCCGCACTCGCCGTACTGCGGGCAGGCGGCGCACTCCGGGTTGTGCCCGAGGACCTCAGCCCTGGTGAGGCCGAGCAGAGCGTGCAGCGCCTCGTCCTCCCACGCCTCGCTCAGGCTGACGTCGAACAGCGAGGGCATGACGTCCTGGATGGGCGTGCCGATGGCCTTGGGACAGGCAAGGAGCCTGCCGTCGGGCAAGACGCTGGCGGTGCCGGCGAGCAGGAACGGGCAGTGCAGGCCACCGGCGGCGACACCCCGCGCGAGCCCGTCGGGTGACTGCGGCGTGCGGGCGCCCGCCTCAGCCACCTCGCCTGCGCCGGGCGCGTCGTCCGCGACCGCCGGCCCCTGGCCGCCGGGGCGCCCCTCGAAGATGCCGCCCAGGGTGAGGACGAACGGCCGCCCCGCCTCGAGCCAGCGGCGGAGCAGCGTCTCGTACACGTCCACGCTCTCGGCCAGCGACAGCGCCGTGGCCGAGCCGACCCAGCATCCCACGGGCATGGGTGCGTCCACGTGCCATGTGTGCACGCCGGCGTCCGCGAGGACGTCGCACGTCCGCAGTACCCCGTCCCGGGTCTCGGCGTCCAGGCTGCTGGTGACCGCCGTGCGAAAACCCGCCGCCACGCTCCGCCGCATGGTATCCAGCGCGCGACCCTCCAGCCCGCTCATGCCGCGCATGGAGTCGTGTGTGCCGACGCCGTCGAAGCTCAGATGGACGATGGGGTCGACGCCGAGGTCGCGCAGGCGCGCCAGCGCCGCATCGTCCAGCAGCAAGCCGTTGGTGGAGAGCTGCTGCAGGCCGATGCGGCGCGCCGTGAGCGCGGCGATGAGCTCCCAGATGTCCGCGCGGAGCAGGCACTCGCCGCCGGTGATGTTGACGCGCTGCACGTTCGCGGCGTCGAACTGGTCGAGCAGACTGAGCATGGCGTCCGTCGGCAACTCCCCGTGCCGGGCCGACGGCGCGTCCATGTAGCAGTGCCGGCAGCGCTCGTTGCAGCGGCCGGTGACGAACCAGTTCAGCAGCCCGATGTGCCGGTTGGACGCCGTCCGCAGGCGCTGGCGGGGGTCCAGGGGCGTGCCACGCGGACACTCCACCGCCAGGCCCCGCGCCAGCATGAGCTCCAGCGTGGCCACGTGGCCCGGCAGGAAGTACGGCGCGCTGAAGTCGCTCCGGCCGTCGCACGACCGGGCCACGTAGCTCCCGGCACTCGAGAGCGGGACGCCCTCTCCGGTGCGCCAGTCGACGAGCATGGCCGGCACGTCGGCGTAGCCGCGGAGCTGCCAGTCGGGCGCCAGCACTGCGTAGCGTCGAGTCAGGATGCACCCCCAACGAGTTCGAACGAGCCAGAGCCACTCGGTACCGCATGTATCGGCGGTGGCGGCGCAGAATCGAAGAGGAGGTGCGCAGGTGAGGGCCGTGTCCCTCCCGCGGCCGGGGGCGGGCACGTGGGCGCGGGCGGTGCGGCGCGGGCGCGGCGGCGCGGTGCGGGCGCGGGCAGCCGGCGGCGTTCGCGGCAGAGCCCCGGAGGAGACGGCGTCGGCCGTCTCACCGGGGCCCTGGAACCGACGGGGCGTCTTACTTCTTCTTGTCCTTCTTCTTGGCCATGATCCCTCCAGACTCCTCGGCCGGGAAGGCTTCGTAGGCGGGTCCCACCCGCCGCAAGGCTGCGGGAAGACCACGGCGGGATGACGCAGGGCCCCGGGATCTGAAGGCCGGGCGGACGCCGGTCGACAGGCCAGGAGAGAACATCGGCGCGGAAGGAGCCGACGTGTCCGCAGACATCCGGAGCGTTGAAGCCAGGACCTACGCCAGGGTCGACCGGCGCCTGGTCCTGTTCCTGTTCCTGTGCTGCGTGCTGGCTTCCATGGACAGGGTCAACGTCGGCTTCGCCAAGCTGCAGATTGCCTCGGACCTGGGGATGAGCGACGCCGCGTTCGCCGCCGGCGCCGGCGTCTTCTTCATCGGGTACTTCATCTTCGAGGTGCCGAGCAACGTGCTGCTCAAGCGGCTCGGCGCGCGCACCTGGATCGCGCGCATCATGATCTCGTGGGGCGTGCTCTCCGCGGCCATGATGTTCGTGCACAGCGAGACGATGTTCTACGTCCTGCGCATCCTGCTCGGGGTGGCGGAGGCGGGCTTCTTCCCCGGCATCATCTTCTCCCTGACGCTGTGGTATCCGTCGCGGCTGCGCTCGACGAGGATGGCGCTCTTCGTCTCGGCCATCGCTGTCTCGGGCGTGCCCGGCAACCTGCTCTCGGGCCCCGTCATGGACGTGCTGGACGGCGCCGCGGGGCTGGCGGGCTGGCAATCGCCCTTCCTCTGCGAGGGCATCCCGTCGATCGTGGTGGGCATCTGGGTGCTGTTCTACCTTGACAGCAGCATCGAGAGCGCGACGTGGCTCACGGGAGACCAGAAGGCGCTGCCGAGGCGCAACCTGGAGGCAGAGGACACCCACAAGACGCAGACGCGCCTGGGGGATGCGTTCAGGAGCGGCACCGTGTGGGTGCTGAGCGCGATCTGCTTCACGCTCATGATCGGCCTGTACAGCATCGCGTTCTGGCTGCCGACCATCGTCGACCGATTCGGCGGCACGGGGTACGTGGAGGTCGGCCTGATCACGGCGATCCCCTACGGCGTCGCCGTCGCCGGCATGGTGCTGCTGAGCCGCAGCTCCGACAGCCGGGGCGAGCGGCGCCTGCACTACGTGGGCAACGTGCTGGCAGGCGCCGTCGGGCTGGTGCTCAGCGGCGTGTTCGCCGGGAACCCGCACCTGGCGATCCTTTTCTCTCGCTCGGGACGCTCGGTGTGATCGGGTCGATGCCGCTGCTCTCGCCGATCCCCTCTGCGTTCCTCGCGGGGACGGCTTCGGCGGCGGGCATCGGCCTGGTGAGCTCGATCGGCAACCTCGGCGGCTCCGTCGGGCCTGACCTGCCGATCTGGACGCAGGCCTTCACGAGCAGCCCGTCGGCGCCCCTCTACGTGATCGCCGCCGTGCTGGTCGTAGGCGCCGGCCTGATGTTCTTCCTGGTGCCGGCGACGTCAGCTCAGCGCGACGAGCTCCAGGTCGGTCTGCGGGAAGTCGTCGCCGACCGCGAGGAGCGGCTGCTCTGAGAGGCTCGCGGCCGCGTACGTCATGCAGTCACCGAAGTTGAGGGCCGCTGGATGCCGGCCGCGGCTGAAGCGCATGAAGGCGTCGGTGGCCTCCGCCCAGTGCGCGTCGGAGAACGGCACAACGACGATCGCGAACTCCTGCAGCAGCCGGCCGAGCAGCGGCATAGGGTCGCGCCCGAGGCGGCTGCCGAGGACGAGCGACACCTCCGTCAGCGTGGGTGCCCCGATGCCCAGGGCGTCGGCCGACGCCAGTCGGTCCTCGATGACGTCCGCCACCGGCTCCCTGAAGATGAGCGCCAGGAGCGCCGACGCGTCCACGACCACGGCTCAGACCCCCTGCGGGCCGTACCCGAGGATACGCTCGCGCTCGCCCTTCTCCGGAGCCCGTCCGAGCTGCTCGGCCGGGACGGCCGCCCACACCTCGCGTTCGAGGAAGCGCCGCAGGTGCCGGCGCCGGGCGTCGGGCGTCACGCGGAGCGCCAGCCGGTCGCGGCGCTCGCGCAAGGCCTGACGGATCGCCTGCGTCTTGCTCTCGCCCGCCATCTCGGCGACCTGCTCCGCGAGCCGCTCGGTCTCGTCGTTCTTGATGGTCAGACCCATGCCGGCCTCCATGCGCTCGCTAGACGATTGCACGTCGAGTATGCCACCAAGATGGTATGAACACACCGTTCTGTACTCCTCGTCGCGGTGGCCGGGCACGCGCAGGCTCAAGCGTGCGCGCGCTGAGGCCTTGGCTCAAGAGTGACGCTCGGCGTGCCTGGTGGACGTAGGCGGCGGCACGGGCGTAGGCCGCCCCAGCGCGCTCCGCTCAGTGACGCCGCAGAACCAGGAAGTAGCCGGCGATGAACACCGCGACGATGCCGATGTTCACGGCCAGCCGCAGCCCTGTGTTGTGCCGCAGGAAGAGGAAGTCGACGGCGATGATCAGGGCGATCATCACCACGGGGTAGAGCACCATGAGGAGCTTGCTCGACATACTCCGCACTTGTTCGACCACGCCGGGCGCTTGGCCTGCCGGCGGCGGCCAGGCGTCTCGCTCAGGCTGAGAGCGCGCTGTTGGCGGCGCCCATCGAGGCCGCCACCTGTTCCTCCGCGAGGCCGGCCGCAGCTCGGGCGGTGATGAGTGCGCGCATCGACCGGCACTTGCCGACCTTCTCAGCACAGGCCGCGGCGAGCCCCTTGCGCTTCATCGCGCGGGCGAGGAAGGCGTCGTGGTCGTGAGCGACCGGCCGCTACCCCCTCGTCGGCCACCGCGCACCTCCCGCAGCCTGCGCCGCGCGATCGTCCACCCGATCACGCAGAAAGCGACATCAGCAGATACGCCGACCGACTGGAAGTCGCCCGAGACGGCCGTCAACGTGAACCCCGGTCAACCTTGTTGCCGGCGCGCCGACGGCCTACCGCGCCGGCGCCATGCCTCACTTCCAGCGGATCCGAGCCACATGACCAGGACGGT